>MDTG01440575.1_pt1 | contig 69395 bp, 68 predicted proteins | sample 811421 | NCBI WGS metagenome assembly MDTG01 (sample SAMN05326645, study PRJNA326480) | marine metagenome | isolation source: seawater | place: Pacific Ocean: South East | collected 2011
GATCCAGCACCTTGCAGGCATGAAGGATTCCAAGACCATCATCGCCATCAACAAGGACGAGGACGCCCCGATCTTCCAGGTCGCGGACATCGGCCTGGTCGGCGACCTCTTCAAGATCGTGCCGGAGCTGACCGAGAAGCTGTAGCTCCGGAGCACGACGAGTATACTTGTGCGGCCCCCTCGTTCCCCATAGCATTGGCGGAATGAGGGGTCTTTCAGTTCTCTTTTCACTTGCTGCTCTGGGCCTCTCTGGTGCGCCCTCCACCGCAGCGGACACCCCCGACCGGGTGTACCGGGCGGATGGAAAGTGGATCGCCAACTGGGGCGAGGACAGGTGCAGGATTTCGCGCTCTTTCGTCGAACGCGATGGAGACACGCTGGTTCTGTTCTTTGAGCAGCTCGGCCCGGCCTCCACTCTTCGGCTGCTGGCTGCGGGCAAGGATATTAACGGCCTCGCGGATGCGCCAGGCTTCGTAACGATAGCATTCGAGGGTTTCCCAAAAGCGGATCACGGTTTTCTCCAAGGAAATTTTGGAGATTACGGCACCTCGATCTTTCTTGCGGGCGTCCTCCCTTTCGGCGGAGGGCCGGTAACCGCCGAAGACGAGCCCCAGCGTCGGGGTACGCAATTGGACAGTGCAAGAGCTCGTGAAGTGAGCTCATTCACCCTGGCCGACCTCAACTACCGCGTTCAGATCAACACCGGCTCCCTCGAACACGTGTTCGAGGCTCTGAATTCTTGCTCCCGGGATCTCATGGAAACCGAGGGGATGCGAATGGAAGAGCTCGCCAAGGTCGCCACCCCGCCCACCCTCACAAACGGCGAGGAGGTGTGGCGTTTGTTGAAATTCAGGTCCGGCGAATTCGGCCAGCCAACCGGCAGAGAAGGGATCTTCGATCTCCGGATCGTGCTGGATGCGGAAGGAAAGATCGAGTTCTGCCGCCTGGTCGCAGGCTCGGCAGAAAAGGGTTTTCGCGACGACCATTGCGACGTGTTCCGTGACCGAGCGCAGTTCACACCGGGAACCGACGCGGAGGGGAGGCCGGTTCGCTCGCTGTACACCCGACGTCTCGTCAAGCGAGACGCGGCCTATTGGAGAATCCCCGCAAAGCGGCGCGTGCCACTCTAAACAACCTGCACGATCGCGTGCAGCGTAATGCCGACGAGCCCGCCCACCAGCGTACCGTTGATGCGGATGAACTGCAGGTCGCGGCCGACCGCGTTCTCGATCCGGTCGGTCACCGTCCCCGCGTCCCAGCGCTTGACCGTCTCGGAGACCAGCGCGACGATCTGCCCGCCATAGCGCGAGGTCAGGCCCACCGCGGTCCGGCGCGCGAAGCGGTTGATCTGCGCCTGCAGGCGCGGATCGTCCTGCAGGGCGCGCCCGACCTCTCTCAGGCCTTCGCGCAACTCGTCCCCCAGCGCGCTTTGCGGGTCGCGCGCGCGGGCGATCAGGGAGAGGCGAATGCGTTCCCACACGCCCATCCACCAGTCGGCGAGCGCGGGGTTCTCCAGCAGGTCCATCTTCACCGCCTCGACCTTGGCGCGCATTTCGGGATCGGTCTTGAGCTGCGTGGCGAGCTTGATGAGCGCGGTATCGATCTTGCCGCGCATCGGGTGCTCCGGATCGACCAGCACTTCGGCCAGCAGGCGATACACGCCATCGAGCACCGAGCTGGAGATGCGGCTGTCGAGCCCGGTCCAGCGCAGCACCGCATTGGCGCGGCTGCGGATGATCTCGCGCACCGCCTCCTCGTTGTCCTCCAGAGTCAGCCCGGCCCAGCGAATCAGCCCGTCGAGCAGCGGACGATGGCGCCCGTCGGCGATGACATTCTCCAGCAATCCGCCCAGCAGCGGCGCAAGCTCTACCTTGGAAAGCTGACCGGCAAGCCCCGCGCGCACCCGCAGTCCGAGCCGTTCGGGGTCGAGCGATTCGAGCACTTCGGCGACCAGCTCCGCCCCGCCGCCCATCAGGCGGGAGCGCGTCGCCCCCTCGCTCTTCGCGAGAAATTCGCCCGCAGATCCGGCGACGTTCATCCGCCGCATCCGGCGCGCGACCACCGAGGGGGTGAGGAAGTTGGCGCGCAGGAACTGCGCCATTGTGTCCGCAATGCGATCCTTCTTGCGCGGGATGATGGCGGTATGCGGGATCGGCAGCCCGAGCGGATGGCGGAACAGCGCGGTCACCGCGAACCAGTCCGCCAGCCCGCCGACCATCGCGGCCTCGGCGAAGGCGTTGACGTATCCCAGACCCTGGGCCCACGCCGGGTAGGCCTCCATCAGCGCGTGGCTGGCGGCGAAGACGGCCGCCATGAACACGAGCATCAGGGTCGCGGTGCGACGCATGGTCGTCGCGCGATCGGGGGAGCCGCGATCCGGGGACAAGCTCGCGGCGGCAGGATCGGTGGGCGGCGGGCGCGTCACTCGGCAGGCGCGGGGTCGGCCTCGTCGCCCCGATGGCGGCTATCGGTAGCGTCCCCCGGCCGATAGCTCAGCAGGCGATCGCGCAGCCATGGGCCCACGCGCTTCTCGAACCCGTCGGCCAGGCTGAAGCCTGCAGGGACGATCAGCAGCGTCAGCAGTGTCGAGACCACCAGCCCGCCGATCACCATCGTCCCCATCGGCGCGCGCCACGCACCGTCGCCCGAGCCGAGCACGCCCGAAAGCGCGGTCGGGATCATCCCGGCGGTCATCGCGAAGGTGGTCATGACAATCGGCTGGGCACGCTTGTGGCCGGCATCGAGGATTGCCTCCATCTTCTCGCGCCCTTCGTCCATCGCCTCGATCGCGAAGTCGATCAGCAGGATCGAGTTCTTGGACACGATGCCGAGCAGCAGGAGCACGCCGATATAGACCGGCATGGACTGCGGCTGGCCAACCAGCCAGACGAGGAAGATCCCGCCCAGCGGCGCAAGCGCCAGCGAGGTCATGTTGACCAGCGGGCTCATCAGCCTCTTGTAGAGCAGGACCAGCACCGCGAAGACCAGCAGCACGCCCGCGATCACCGCGTAAAGCAGGTTGGTGATCATCTCCTGCTGCCACTGCTCGTCGCCCACGGCATCGCGGGTGACGCCCTGGGGAAGGTCCTGCAGGGCCGGCAGCTGATCGATCTGCGCGCGAGCCTCGCCCGAAACGACGCCCTGCGCCAGGTCCGCACCCACCAGGATGCGGCGGCTCTGGTTGTAGCGCTGGATCGCGGTCGGGCCCGAACCGAAGCTGATGTCGGCCACGCGCGAGAGGGGGACCGTGCCGCCACGCAAGGTGGGCACGGGCAGGTTCTCGATCGTGGTCAGGCTCTCACGCGAATCTTCGGGCAGCTTGACCCGGATGGGGATCTGCCGGTCCGAGAGCGAGAACTTGGCGGCGTTCTGCTCGATCTCGCCGAGCGTCGCGATACGGATCGTCTGGCTGAGCGCGATGGTCGACACGCCGAGGTCCGCCGCAAGATCGGGCCGGGGCTCGATGATCAGTTCGGGCCGCGTGAGGTCGGCATCGATGCGCGGCGCGACGAGCGTGTCGAGCCCCTTCATCTGATCGACCAGTTCGGACGCAGTCTCCTGCAGCACCTCGGGATCGGAACCGGCGAGCATCACGGTAATGTCGCGCCCGCTGCTGCCGCCGCCCTGCTGCGACTGGAAGCGCACGCGGGCGTCGGGAATCTTCGCCAGCGTGGGCGCCAGCTGGCGCTCGAACTGGGTCGAGGTGCGGTCGCGATCGGGAGAGAGCGTGACGTAGATCGTCGCATTGCCCATCCGCACGCGTTCCAGCGCGCGCTCGACCTCGGGCTGCTGGTAGAGCAGTTCGGCGACACGATCCGCCACACGCTCGGTGTCTTCCAGCGTCGTGCCCGGCACCATTTCGATCTGTACCTGGCTGTTGTCGCTGTCGACGGTCGGCTGGAACGAGCTCGGCGTCATCATGAAGAACTGTACGGTCAGCAGCAGCGCGAAATAGCCGATCATCAGCATCCATACGCGATGGTCGTAGAAACGGGCCTCGAGATAACGCCAGACCTCGTTCATCCGTCGTCCGAAGACGGCGGCCAGAAGGCCGAGCAGCTTGAGCAGCAGCCAGCCCCCGGCGAAGGCGAGCGCCGATGCGACCGCGAGCAGGACGATGCCGACCAGGCGGTTGTAGAAGGTGCCCGCCATCGATTCGGGCGAGGACGCGACCGCCGAGCCCGCCGCATCGGCCAGCCCCAGACTGGAAAGTCCCATATTGGCCGCGAAGAAGATGGTTCCTGTCGCACCGATCAGCAGCAGCACGGTCACCAGCAGCATCGGGAGGTAGACGAAACGCTTTTTCGGGGGCTCGATCCCGTCGCGGCGGCGGCGCATCTTGCCGCGCTCGAGCGACCAGTGGAGGATCGCCATGTAGCGGTCCATCACCGGGCCCTCGCCGTGGCTCGCATGGCCCTTCGACTTGAGGAAGTAGGCCGCCAGCATCGGTGTGATCAGACGCGCGACGGCGAGCGACATCAGCACCGCAATCACCACGGTTATGCCGAAATTCTTGAAGAACTGGCCGGAAATGCCGGGCATCAGACCCACCGGCAGGAAGACCGCGATGATGCAGAAGCTGGTCGCGACCACCGGCAGCCCGATCTCGTCCGCCGCGTCGATCGAGGCCTGGTAGGCGTTCTTGCCCATTCGCATGTGTCTGACGATGTTCTCGATCTCCACGATCGCATCGTCGACCAGCACCCCTGCCACCAGCGCCAGCGCCAGCAGCGACAGGGAGTTCAGATTGAACCCGAGCAGGTCCATGAACCAGAAGGTCGGGATCGCGGACAGCGGGATGGCGACCGAGGAGATGAAGGTCGCCCGCCAGTCGCGCAGGAAGAAGAAGACCACGACCACCGCGAGCAGCGCGCCCTCGATCATCATCGCCATCGAGCTTTCGTACTGCTCCTCGGTATACTTCACCGTGTTGAACAGCTGGATGAAGCGCACGCCGGGGTTCTCGGCCTCGATCTGCTCGATTTCCTCCAGCGCAAGCTCGAAAGTGGAGACGTCCGACGCGCCCTTGGCGCGCGACATCGCGAAGTTCACCACCTGCTTGTCGCGGACCTTGCTGATCGAGGTCTGCTCGGAAAACCCGTCGCGCACGGTGGCGACATCGGCGAGCTTGATCGTGCGCCCGTCGCCCAGCTGGATCTGTTGCTGCGAGAGGGCATAGGCATCCTGACTATTGCCGAGCACGCGGACCGACTGGCGCGTGCCGCCGACTTCGGCGGCGCCGCCCGCGGCGTTCAGGTTGTTCTGGCGGAGCACGTTGTTGAGCTGGCTGGCGGTGACGCCGTAGGCCTGAATCTGCTGCAGATCGAGAATGACCTCGATCTCGCGGTCGACGCCTGCGAAGCGGTTGACCTCGGCCATCCCCTCGACGCTGAGCAGGCGCTTGGCGACGACATCGTCGATGAACCAGCTCAGCTGCTCCAGCGTCATGTCGTTCGCTTCGACGGCGTAGATGCCGAGGAAGCCGCCGGAAATTTCCTCCTTGGACACGCGCGGTTCGAGGATTCCGTCGGGCAGGGAGCCGCGAACCTGATCGATCGCGCTGGTCACTTCGGAGACGGCATCATCGGGATCGATGCCGATTTCGAATTCGATGAAGGTGCTCGAATTGCCTTCCGACGCGGTCGAATTGATCGTCTTCACGCCGTTGATCGAGCGGACCGCGGATTCGACCCGCTGCGTGATCTGGTTCTCGATCTCGGTCGGGGCGGCCCCGGGCTGCGAGATGTTGACGTTGACCGCCGGGAATTCGACCTCGGGGTTGTTGACCACGTCCATCCGGCTGAAGCTGAGCAGCCCGGCGAGCAGCAGCGCGGTAAAGAAGACCAGCGGGATGACCGGGTTGCGGATCGACCACGCGGATATGTTGCGGAAGCTCATGTTGGCCTACTCTTCCTCGTCGCGCATAACCGGGTTCACACGTTCGCCCGGGTTGAGGAAGCCGCCCGCGCGCATCACGATCCGCTCCCGGCCGGTCAGGCCGTCCGCGATCGCGATCCCGCGCGAGGTGACGCTGCCGGTCTCCACCGGCCGGCGCCGAACCGTGTTCTGCGCATCGACGATGTAGACATAGCTGCCCTCGTCGTCCGACAGGACCGCGCTTTCGGGCAGCAGCGGCGCCACGGTGGTTCCGCTGCGGATCGTTGCCGTGGCGAAACCTCCCGGCCGCAGGCCCGGCGCGTAGGCCAGCGCGATGCGCGCGGTGCCCTGCCGGCTCTGCTCGTCAACGGTCGGCTCGATCTGCCACACCTGGCCGGTATAGCGCTCCGCCGAGCCGACAGGCGAGACCTCGGCTTCGACCCCGACCCCGAGTTGCTGCAGTTCGGCCTCGCCGACCCGTGCGCGAAGCTCCATTTCGCCGCCCTGCGCGATCACGAAGACCGATGACGTACCGCCGCTGACGGTCTGGCCGGGCTCGATATTGCGTTCGAGCACGAGGCCCGAGGCGGGGGCGACGACGTTGAGGCGCGCGGTGCGCTCGCGCAGTTCTGCCAGCTGCGCCTGCGCCACGTTCACGCGGGCACGGGCCGCATCGCGGGTCGCCGTCAGCCGGTCGACTTCGGCGGAAGAAATGAAGCCGCGATCGACCAGTTGCAGAGCGCGGTCGAGGTTGTTCTGCGCCAGTTCGGCGTCGGCGCGGGCGACCTCCACCTGCGCCGCCTGCGCGCGCGCCTGCTGGTTCTGGACCGAGCGGTCGATCGAGGCGAGCACCTGCCCTGCCCGGACCCACTGGCCCTGTTCGACATTGACCGACACCACCCGGCCGCCTTCGCCGACCACGCCGACCGGCAGCGCCCTGCGCGCGCCGATCGTGCCGGTGGCGGTGATCGTGCCTTCGATGGTGGCACTGCCCGGCTGCATCACCGTGATCTGCGGCGCCTGACCGTCGGCCCCGGTGTTTTCCGGAGCCTCGGTGGTGGAGCTCAGCAGGAACCACAGGCCGACCAGCCCCGCGACGATTCCCAACCCGATAATGACATAGAGCCGCGTGCGGGAGCCGCTCCCGGAACCATCGGAAACCGGGGAATAGGGGGGTGTCGCAGGGGTCTCTCTGTCGTCGCTGACCGAGGGCTGAAAATTCATTGTCGCAGGGTCCGTTTGCAGTGGCGTTCATGCCTCGCCCGCGGCGACCGTTCGGTAAGGCCATTCGGGGGCGATCCATCGATCCGGCCTCGCCTTACGCCTGCGGGCGCATGCAGGCAATCGGGTGCTCTACCAACGGCAAAGCGCGCAAGACGAAGGAGCACGCGCAAGGCTGAAGATAGGGGGAAACGCCAAACGAAAGGGGCGGCACGGCCTGTCGCCGTACCGCCCCGCTTTCCCGGTTAATCGCCGGTGTCGGGTTAGCGTACCCGCCCGCGCTGGACGAGATTGGCGATCGCCAGCAGGATCACCGCGCCCAGAATGGCGACGAGGAAGCCTTCGAGGCTGAACTCGCCGATCGGCCCGCCGACACCGAGGAAGGCGTTACCGATCCAGTTGCCGATCAGCGATCCGATCAGGCCGACGATAATGTTCCAGAAAATGCCCATCGAGGCGTCGCGGCCCATGACCATGCTGGCAATCCAGCCCGCCACGCCGCCGATGATAATCGCGATAATCCAACTCAACATGTCCCAACTCCTGTTTTTGCGCCCGTATTGTCGACGGGTCTGCAACGGAGCCGGGGGACGGCAAGTTCCCGGGTTGCGACGAATTGTGAGGGCAGCGATCCGCGCGGATCGCCGGTCAGTACTTCAGCTGGCGCTCGTAAAGGTCGCGATAGTGCTGGATCCGCGTGACCCTGAGGCCCTGCATGCCCGAACGGTCGACCGCGCGCTGCCAGGATGCGAACTCCTCCAGCGTCAGGTTGTAGCGTTCGAGCACTTCGTCGATCGTCAGCAGGCCGCCATTGACCGCGGCAACCACTTCGGCCTTGCGGCGGATCACCCAGCGTTTCGTCTTGGGCGAGGGAAGGTCGGCAATGGTAAGCGGCTCGCCGAGCGGGCCGATCACGTGGTCGGGCTTGATTTGCTGGTTCTCGATCATCGGTTCTCTCGGTGGCGCCTGGGGGCGTTGTGTGCGCTGGGCATCTCGCTACCCCCCGTCGCTTTGCGGCTCGCTAAAGAGCTAAGGTTAACGCCGCGTTCGTCTTTCGGTTCGGTTCGGCCGAAGGAGGGCCCCGCCTGGCCAAGCAGGCTGCGTTCCTCACGACGCATCGCGCGGGAGAGGTTGATCGCCGCGGCGAGTTCGGCCCAGCCGATCCGTCGCAGGCCATCCTCGCCCGTCGCGCGCCCGAGGGCGGCGATTTTGGTCGCTCCTTCAAACATGACCACGGTTCTAGATTCGGGATGGTCAAAATAGGGTAAAGGCGGAGCGCCCGACAGCTCGCAACCCCCGGTTTTCTTGCCACATTGCGCGGGCCGCCTATATTGCGGGGCGAGCACCAATGGCCGAATCCACCTACCTCTCGAACGCCGGGCAGGCCGCGCGCCTGTTCGATCTGCCGCGCGAAGCGAGCGATTGCCGCATCGTCGTCGCCATGTCGGGCGGGGTCGACAGCTCGGTCGTGGCCGCGCTCGCCGCGAAAAGCGGCGCGGACGTGGTCGGCATCACGCTGCAACTCTACGATTACGGCGCGGCGACGGGCCGCAAGGGCGCCTGCTGCGCGGGCGACGACATTGCCGATGCGCGCGCCGTGGCCGATCGCCTCGGCATCGCGCACTATGTGTTCGACCACGAAAGCGCGTTTCGCGAATCGGTGGTCGAGCAGTTCGCCGACGATTACCTCGCGGGCCGCACGCCGGTCCCCTGCATCCGCTGCAATATGGGCCCAAAGTTCACCGACCTGCTCGACATGGCGCGCGAACTGGGGGCCGATTGCCTGGCCACGGGGCATTACGTGAAACGGATGATGGGGGTTGGCGGGCCCGAACTCCACCGGGCCGAGGATGCCAGCCGCGACCAGTCCTATTTCCTGTTCGCGACCACGCAGGAGCAGCTGGACTTTTTGCGCTTTCCGCTCGGCGGCATGCCCAAGACCCAGGTGCGCGAGCTTGCCGAGGGAGCATCGCTGCGCAACGCGGCCAAGCCCGACAGCCAGGACATCTGCTTCGTCCCCGACGGCAATTACGCAAGGATCGTCAAGAGCATGCGGCCCGAAGGCGGCACCCCGGGTGCCATCGTGCATGCGCAGACGGGAGAAAAGCTGGGCGAGCACGCGGGCGTCGTCCACTTCACCGTCGGCCAGCGGCGCGGCCTCGAAATCGGCGGCCAGCCCGAACCGCTCTACGTGGTCGAGCTGGATGCAGGCGCGGCACAGGTCCGGGTCGGACCCAAGGCGATGCTGGCGACCGCCAGCGCGCGGCTGGTCGAGACCAACCGCATCGGCCCGCTGCCCGACTTGCCGCTGACGGCGAAGGTCCGCTCTCTCGCCAAGCCGGTGCCGGTGAGCCTCGAAGGATCGCTCGGCGACGGCGCGTCGGTGACGATCCGCTTCGACCAGCCCGAGTTCGGGGTCGCCCCCGGCCAGGCGGCGGTGATCTATGCGGGCGAGCGCGTGGTCGGCGGCGGCTGGATCGAGAGCACGCAGGCTGCGGCCTAGCCGCGGCCTATTCGTCCCACTCCTCCAGCACGCAGCCGTACCCTTCGCGGTAAGTGGCCGTCTGGCTGGCGACCAGCGGGAAGGTGGCGGTCACGCTCTTGCTCGCCGGATCCTCCGACAGGCGGACCAGCTCCATCCCCGCCAGCTTGTCCTTCGCGCAATCGCCGATCGAGCGCCCGCCGATATAGACGCACGAACAGCCCACCCGGGCCGCGTAGGATGCGCCCGTCGTGGCATAGCCGTTGATCGCGGTGCGGTTGGCGAACCACCCCACCGCCGCGATGCTGACCAGGACGAGCACCGCCACCAGCAGGATGCGCGGCCAGAGGCGTCGCTTGCGAGACAGCGAATAGCTGCCATCGCGCGATGCGGTGAACGCGGTTCGGTTTTCGGTCGTTGCCAAGCGGGCTTCTCTCGTGCGATTTGTTTTGCCCATGTTCTCGCCCCGTGCCCCCGCGCTTGCAACCCCTCTCATCCTCGCTTGCGCGCTTGCCGGCTGCGGCGGCGGCGAAGACCCCGACCCCGGCCCGACCGATGTCGAGCTTGCCGCCATCGGGGAGGCGCCGGGGGTGGGCAGACAGCGCCTCGCGATGGAGTTCGGCGACCTGTTCGAGGACGAGCAGGGCCTCGGCGAAACGCGCGCCGCGCTCGTCCTGCACGAGGGTGAGATCGTGGCCGAGCGGTATGGGCCCGAATATGATGCGGAGACCCGTTTCATCAGCTGGTCGATGGCCAAGACGGTCACCGCGGTGATGATCGGCATGCTGGTTGCCGATGGCGCGCTGGAGCTGGATGCGCCCGCCCCGATCGAAAGCTGGCAGCGCCCCGGCGACACCCGCGCCGACATTACCTTGCGCCACCTCCTCCAGATGCGCTCGGGCCTCGATCACACCGAGGGCGGCGACCCGCCCTACGAATCGAGCGAGGTGCGGATGCTGTTCCTCGACCAGCGCGACGACATGGCGAAGTTCGCCGAGGAACAGCCGCCCGTGGCCGAGCCGGGCGAGGAGTTCGTCTATTCGAGCAACACCACCGTGATCCTCGCCGACATCGCCGCCGATGTCCTGAGCGAAGGCAGCGAGCATCCCGAGGAACGCCGCAGCGCGGTCGACACCTATCTGCGCACGCGGCTGTTCGGCCCGTTGGGCATGACCTCGATGGTGCCCGAATACGACGCCGCGGGCACCCTGATCGGCGGCAGCACGATCCATGCGACGGCGCGCGACTGGGCGCGCTTCGGCGAATTCCTGCGCAATCGCGGGAGCTATCGCGGGACACAGCTAGTGCCCCGCCAGTGGATCGACTTCATGCTGGAGCCGAGCCCGCCCGCGCCCTTCTACGGCGGGCAGACCTGGCTCAACACGCAGGCCTCGGACCCGCAGAACCAACTCTATCCGATCGACCAGCCCGCAGGAATCTTCGCCGCGATCGGCCACATGGGGCAGTATATCGTGGTCTCGCCGCAACAACGGCTGACCATCGTGCGGCTGGGCCATTCGGACGCCGAGGAAAGGCGCGCGCTGCTGCGGCAGATCAACGACGTGGTCGAGCTTTACCCCGCCGAATAGGGCCTATTCGGGCAGGTGGAACTGCCCCTCGACCACCGTGACGCAGGGGCCGCCGAGCCAGACGCGCTCGCCATCCATCCGGCACTGCAGGATGCCGCCCCGCGCGGAGGCCTGATACGCGCTCATGCTGTCGCGCCCGAGCCGTTCGGCCCAGAAGGGCGCGAGCGCGGCGTGGGCCGAGCCGGTCACGCTGTCTTCCGGCACACCCCAGGCGGGCACGAAGACGCGGCTGACGATGTCGTAGTCCTCGCCCGGTGCCGTGCAGATCACCATCCGGTCGATCTTTCGGAGCGCCTGCATGTCGGGATGCAGGTCGCGCACGGCAGCCTCGTTCTCGAGCAGGACGATGGTGGTGCTTTCGGCCCCGCTCACCGATTCGAACAGCGGCGCCTTAACGTGCAGTGCGCTCAGCAGCGAGGGCAGCTGGTTTTCCTCCACTCGCGTGATGGGCAGCGCGAGTTCGTACCCCTTCTCCATCGCGCGCACCTCCAGGATACCCGCCTTGCGGGTGCGGAAGGTCACGCTGTCGCCGCCGTCGCGCTGGAGCATCACATGCCCCGCGGCGAGCGTCGCATGGCCGCACAGCGCGACCTCGCTGGTCGGGGTGAACCAGCGCAGCTCCCAGTCGGCCGAGCCGGTGGTATCGCGCACCACGAAGGCGGTTTCGGCAAAGGCGTTCTCCTCGCCGATCGCCTGCAGCGTCGCGTCGGGCAGCCACGAGGTCAGCGGCATGACCGCCGCCTGGTTTCCGGTGAAGGGGCGGTCGGCAAAGGCGTCGACATGCCAGTAGGGTAGCGCGCTCATGTAGGTGTCCCGGTGGGCTTGTCGGTCATGCCTCGTTCTCCAAACCTGCTGAACTGGTCTTCCTCGACCAGCGTGTTCTTCGGCTCGTCCACATGGCCCTGCGGGTCGATGTGGATCAGCACGTCGGCATCGGGGAACTCGGCGTGAAGGTCTTTCTCCACCCGCTCGATGATCTCGTGCGCCTTTTCAACGGTGTAGTCGCCGGGAAGGTCCACATGAAATTGCACGAAATCGATGCCCCCGCTCGTGCGGGTGCGCAGATCGTGCAGGCGCGAAAGCTCGGGATGGCGCGCCGCGACCGCGACGAAGCGGCGGCGCTTGTCCTCGGTCCATTCGCGATCCATCAGCTGATCGACCGCATGGTGCCCCGCGCGCCATGCGCCCCACAGCAGCCAGGCGGCGATGGCGAGGCCGAACAGCGGGTCCGCACCCGCCAGCCCGGCATAGCGATCGAGCACCAGAGCCGCGATCACCGCGAGGTTCAGCAACAGGTCCGACTGGTAGTGCACATGATCGGCCTGGATCGCGACCGAGCTGGTCCGGGCGATGACGAAGCGCTGGTAGCCGAGCAGCGCGAAGGTCGCGACGATCGCGATCACGCTGACCGCAATGCCCTCTTCCGCCGCGGAGACCCGCTGCCCTTCGATCAGCGCGTCGGTGGATCGCAGGGCGATCCCGGCGGCCGAAACCGTGATCAGCATGACCTGGAAGATCGCCGCCAGCGCCTCCGCCTTGCCGTGCCCGAATCGATGGGTGCGGTCGGCAGGCCGCGCCGCGATCAGCACGCCCGTCAGGGTGACGAGGCTGGCGACCAGATCGAGCCCGCTGTCGGCCAGCGAACCGAGCAGGGCCATCGAATCGGTCCGCCATACGGCCCACAGCTTGAGCGAGACGAGCAGCAGCGCGGTGAGGATGGATGCGGTCGCGGCGCCGCGCCCCAGATGGGCGCGCTCGCTGGCGGTCGTGCTGGTCACGGAAACAGCAGCGTGCTGGTCCACCCGCCGCCCTCGCCCTTGGGGGTGCGCGTGAACAACCGCCGGTCGTGCAGGCGGTTTTCCCGGTCGAACCAGAACTCGATCCGCTCGGGGCTCAGCGTGAAGCCGGTCCAGTGCGCCGGGCGCTCGACCTGCCCCCCGGCGAAGCGCTCCTCGGCGCTGCGATAGCGTTCCACGAAGACTGCGCGATCTTCCAGAGGACGCGACTGGTCGGAAGCCACCGCGCCGAGTTGCGACGGGCGCGAGCGCGAGTGGAAATATTCGTCCGCCACCGCATCGGGCACCTGGCTCAGCGGGCCTTCGATACGGATCTGCCGCCGCAGGCTCTTCCAGTGGAACAGCAGCGCGGCATGGGCATTGGCGCGAATTTCCTCGCCCTTGCGGCTCTGCGCGTTGGTATAGAAGGTGAAGCCGCCCCACTCGCCGAGGTGCGCGCCGTGGTCCTTGAGCAGCACCATGCGGACCGATGGCCGCCCGTCGGGCGTCGCGGTCGCCAGCGCCATCGCGTTCGAGTCGTTGGGCTCGCTTGCCCGCGCTTCGGCAAGCCAGCTGGCGAACAGGGCCAGCGGGTCGCTCTCGGGCAGGGCGCTGGTGGTGGGCGTGGGCTCGCTTTCACTCATGCCTTTCCCCTAGCCCCACGCCCCCTGCCCGGCAATCGGACCCGACAATTAGGGCATTCATTTTGCAACGCCCGCTCGCTAGAGCCGTGCACCATGACGGAGGGTATTCAGCCTGTAATCCTGTGCGGCGGAGGCGGAACGCGTTTGTGGCCGCGCAGCCGCCGCGCCAACCCCAAGCCATTCCTGCCGCTGCTGGGCGAGCGGACGCTGTTCCAGCAGGCGCTCGACCGGGTGGGCGCTCGGGCGAATGAGCCGGGCACCTTCGCGCCGCCCATCGTGGTCGCGGGCGAGGCGCATGTCCCGCTGGTGCGCGAACAGGGCGGGAGCGAACTGTCGATCATCGCCGAGCCCATCGGCCGCAACACCGCACCCGCCATCGCACTGGCCGCGCACCGCGCGCCCGAAGGCAGCGTGCTGCTGGTCTGCCCGAGCGACCATCACATCGCGGACGAAGCCGCGTTTCGCGAGGCGGCCAAGGCTGCGGCACGGCTGGCGCGCGAAGGCTATCTGGTCAGCTTCGGGATCGAAGCGGTCAGCCCGCATACCGGCTATGGCTACCTCCTGCGCGGCGGGGAACTGCCCGGCGGCTACGCGCTCGAGGCCTTCGTCGAGAAGCCCGACCTCGAAACCGCCGAGAAATTTCTCGCCGACGGGCGCTATAGCTGGAACGGCGGCATCTTCGCCTTCGGGCGCGAGCGCTTCCTCGAAGAGCTCGCCGCGCACCGGCCCGAGATGGCGCGGCTGTGCGAAGATGCGATCGCGCAAGGGCGGGCGGACGGGCAGGTCTTCCGCCCCGCCGAGGCACCTTTCTCGCAGATCGAGGGCGACTCGGTCGACTATGCGGTGATGGAAAACACTGCCAAGGCCGCGATGGTGCCGGTCTCGATGGGCTGGTCCGACATCGGCAACTGGGATGCCTTGCGAGAGGCACGAGGGGGCAAGTCCACCGGCGAGCACGAACTGCGCGATTGCACCAATGTGATGGTCGATAGCGACGGGCCCCGCGTCTCGGTGGTCGGCATGGAGGACGTGATCGTGGTGGTCGACGGCGACGACATTCTCGTGACCAATGCGCGCGGCGCGCAGGGCGTCGGGAAACTGGAAGGTGTGTCGCGGCCATGAGGCAGCTTCCGGTCCACCTCGTCCACAAGGTCTGGGGCCGGATGGAGCCGCCGCCGCCTTTCGCCAATCCCGGCGACGAGCCGCTGGGCGAGATATGGTTCGATCCGCCGCCCGAAATAGCCAACCTGCTGGTCAAGTTCATCTTCACCGACGCCGCACTCAGCGTGCAGGTTCACCCCGACGACGCGCAGGCCCCGCAAGGCCATCGCGGCAAGAACGAGTGCTGGTACATCCTCGATGCCGAGCCCGGCGCGACCATCGCGGTCGGGCTGAATCGCGACATGAGCGTCGAGGAACTGCGTGCCGCCGCGCTCGACGGATCGATCGAGCAGGCGCTGAGCCATGTCGAGGTGCAACCGGGCGATTTCTTCTCGATCCCCGCGGGCACGGTCCATGCGATCGGGGCGGGGATCAGCCTGCTCGAAGTGCAGCAGAACAGCGACATCACCTACCGCCTTTACGATTACGGCCGCCCGCGCGAGCTGCATCTGGAGGACGGCCTGCGGGTCTCGCACCGCGGGCCTTACGATGCCGCCCTGCGCTCGCATGCCGAGGGGCGAAGCTACGAGGAGCTGATCGACGGGCCGTATTTTCGCGTCGCCACTATGGGCGGCGAAGCTTCGGTGCCCGAAGGCCGCTTCGCGGGCGACGTGCTGCTGCTGCCGCTGGCCGAGGGCGTCACGCTGAAGGGCGAAGCGCTCGGCGTCGGCACCTGCACGCTGGCCAAGGGCACCGCCGGATTGGTGCTGGCGGATGGCGCGCGGCTCGCACTGGTCGAGGATACGAGCGTCTAGCCGCGCCTACCGCGCCGCATCGCGGATCGCATCGGCAATATAGCCCGCCAGATTGGGTCTTTCGCCAATATAGGCGTCGCGCGCAGCGATTACCGCAGCCCGGCGCTGCTCGCTCAGCATGGCCTCCACCGCCTCCATCAAGCTAGGCAGGCCCGGTTGGCGCAGCGCGGCCAGCATCCCTTGCGCCGCCAGTTCGCGCGTGGTGCCGGGATGGTCCGCGCCATCGTAGATCGCAGGCACGCCCAGAAACGCTGCTTCGTGCGCCATGGTCGCGCTCTCGCCCACATAGAGGCGGCAATGCGCCATCACGTGATGCAGCGCGCTGCGCTCCCCGCGATAGAGATGCTGCTCCAGATGTGCGGGCAGCGCACGTTCGCTCGAAATATGCACCTTGCCCTTGTCCGCGAGTTTCTCGACCAGCGCCGACAAATCCTCGTCCGACCAGCCCGACTTGCCGAGATCGTGGTTCGCGCCCCAGCCGACCGTGCGCAGGAAGAAATTCTCCTCGCCCTCGGCCCAGCCACTGCGCCGGGCCACGTCGGGGTCGGCGACGAAATTGTCAGGGTGGAAATAGGACAGCTCCTTCACCCCCGGAAAGCGCGTCGTCCGCCCCTCGGGCACCGGGCCTGCATAGGGTTCGGGCACGTAGAGCCGCGTGATGAAGGGCCAGGTCAGCCGGGTCTGCAGGCTGGCGGTGTCCGCTGCGTAGAAGCTGACCGAGGGGATGCCCGTCAGCTTGCCGACATGCGCGATCGCGACTCCGCCGAAGCCGACCATGACATCGGGCCTGAAGCGCCGCGCCATGCGCCAAATCGCCGCATCGCGCACCACCAGCTCTCGCGCGAGCCCAAAACTGCCCTTGCCCGCCTTCGAGGCGACCGCGTGCGGCAGGCCGAATTCGTCGAGCAGGGCGCAGGCGACGTCCTTTTCGCGCGAGGCGACGTGGATCTGCGCGCCCTCGACCATCAGCCGTGCGAGCGGATGGCGGAAGAACAGCACGTCGGCCGGGTGGACGATATCGACGAGGATGCGCATGCGCGATGCTGAGCACCCCGCGCGCGTGGGCGCAATCTTCCGCTGGAGGGTGTTCCCCACCCGCTCGCGAATTTGCCCCCTTCAATCGGCGCATTCAAATCGCCAAGCGCCTTGCGCGGTGGGCCTGCCAATTCTAGCTAGCCTTGATGGCGGACCCATACGATATTCTCGGAATCGGGCGCTCGGCGTCCGAACAGGAGGTCAAGAGCGCCTATCGCAAGCTCGCAAAGGAGCTGCATCCGGACCGCAACAAGGACAATCCCGACGCGGCCGAGCGCTTTTCCGATATCACCAAGGCCTACGACCTGCTGTCCGACAAGGAACAGCGCGCGCGCTACGACCGGGGCGAGATCGACCTCGAAGGCAACCCGACCAACCCCTTCGGAGGCGGGGGCGGCTTCGGGGGCAGACCGGGCGCTGGCGGTTCGTATTCCTCGCAGGATTTCCGCGGCTTCGGCGGCGAGGAAGTGGACCTCGGCGATCTGTTCGAGGGGCTGTTCGGCGGCGGGCGCTCGGGCCCGATGGGCGGAGGCGCGCGCGGCGGAGGCTTTTCGCGCGGGGCCCCGCCACCACGCAAGGGCGCCGACATGGCCTATCGCCTGCGCGTGCCCTTCATCGACGCGGCGCGCCGGGCGGACCAGCGGATCACGCTGTCCGATGGCAAGACGATCGACCTCAAGCTGCCTGCCGGGGTCGAAAGCGGCACACAGATGCGGCTGCGCGGCAAGGGCGAGCCGGGCCCGGGAGGCGCGGGCGATGCTCTCGTCACGGTCGAGATAGAAAAGCACCCCTTTTTCGAACGCGATGGCGACCGGGTGCGGCTGGAATTGCCGATCACGCTGGCCGAGGCGGTGCGCGGCGGCAAGGTGCGCGTGCCCACGGTCGACGGTCCGGTTATGCTGACGATCAAGCCGGGCACGTCGGGCGGCACGACCATGCGGCTCTCGGGCAAGGGCTTCAGCAAGAAGATCGGCGGGCGCGGCGACCAGCTGGTGACGATCCAGATCGTCCTGCCCGAGGATATCGAACCGCTGACCAAAGCGCTCGAGGGCTGGAACGACGAAAGCAACCCGCGCGCCGGACTTGGCGTCTGATCCCTTGCTGCGTCGCCTGATCCCCCGCTTGCGTCAGGCTCTGCCGGACCCGGAAGCGCGGCTCATCAAGTCGCTCACCCCCGAAGACCGTCGCCGCGAGGCGCTGGGCCTGCGCAGCGGCTTCGCCCCCTCCACGCACCCCCACTGGCGGTCCTTCGAGGTCGTGCGCCGGGTGCTGACCGGCACCTTCAACGACGGCTTTCTCTACGCGGGCAATCTTGCCTACATGTCGATGCTGGCGATCTTCCCCTTCTTCATCACCGGCGCGGCGATCTTCGCGGCGGTGGGCGAGGAGGGCGAACGCGCCGCGAGCATCAACGCCGTCCTCCTCGCGCTGCCCCCGGTCGTCGCCGACGTGATCGGCCCCGTGGCCCGCAACGTGATCGACGCACGCCAGGGCTGGCTGTTGTGGGCGGGCGCCGCCGTCGGCCTGTGGACCGTGGGCAGCCTGATCGAGACGATCCGCGATCTGCTGCGACGCGCCTATGGCACCGAGGCGACGCAGGCCTTCTGGCTCTATCGCCTCGCGTCGACCGCAATGATCATCGGCGCGGTCGTCCTGCTGATGCTCTCGCTGATCGCGCAGGTCATGATCGGCGCGGCGCAACAGGTGATCGAGGCCTATTTCCCGCTGCTCAACGACGCGCTGGGCCAGCTCGCACTGGCGCGCTTCGTCCCCGGCTTCGGCCTGTTCGGATCGATCTACGCGCTGTTCTACATCCTCACGCCCAGCCCCTACCGCCACAAGCGCTATCCCAAGTGGCCCGGCGCGGTGGCGACGACGCTGTGGTGGGTCGGCGTGACGGTCGCCCTGCCGCCGCTGCTACGCAGCTTCTTCGCCTATAATCTCACCTACGGCTCGCTCGCCGGGATCATCATCACGCTGTTGTTTTTCTGGCTGGTCGGCCTCGGGCTCGTTATCGGTGCGCAGCTGAACGCGGCGCTCGCCGAGACGCCCGAGGAAGAGCGGCTTTCGCGGCTCGGAGGAGAGGGGCCACGGATCGCGCCCGAAGCGCTGGCATACGAAAGGAAAGAGAAATGACCCGTCTGATGGAAGGCAAACGCGGCCTCATCATGGGGCTCGCCAACGACAAGTCGCTGGCTTGGGGCATTGCGAAAAAGCTGGCCGAGCACGGCGCGCAGATGGCTTTCACCTATCAGGGCGAAGCGCTGGAGAAGCGCGTCCGTCCGCTCGCCGAACAACTCGGTTCCGATATCCTGATCCCCTGCGACGTCAGCGATATGGACAAGCTCGACGCGGCGTTCGATGCCCTGAAGGAGCACTGGGACAGCCTCGATTTCGTGGTCCACGCGATCGGCTTTTCGGACAAGAACGAGCTGCGCGGGAAATATCTCGACACCAGCCTCGACAATTTCCTGATGACGATGAACATCTCGGCCTACAGCCTTGTCGCGGTCGCCAAGCGCGCGGCGGCGATGATGCCGCCCAAGGCGGAGGACGGCACGGGCGGCGGCAGCATCCTGACGCTGACCTATTACGGCGCCGAGAAGGTCATCCCGCACTACAACGTGATGGGCGTGGCCAAGGCCGCGCTGGAAACCAGCGTGCAGTACCTCGCCAATGATCTGGGGCCGGACAATATCCGCGTCAACGCGATCAGCGCCGGGCCGATCAAGACGCTGGCGGCGAGCGGAATCGGCGATTTCCGCTATATCCTCAAGTGGAACGAGCTGAATTCGCCGCTGCGCCGCAACGTGACGATCGACGATGTCGGCGGTTCGGGGCTCTATTTCCTGTCGGACCTGTCCGCAGGCGTGACGGGCGAGGTCCACCATGTCGATGCGGGCTACCACGTGGTCGGGATGAAGCAGGAAGACGCACCCGATATCTCGCTGGGGTGAGGGACCAAGCAGGGGTGACTCCCACAGGGGCTGGCGCTAGGGCCCGCGCGGACGGCGAATTCTCGCAAGCAATCCGGGGGCACGTTTTCTCGTGAAAGGCATCATCCTTGCCGGCGGCAGCGGCACGCGGCTCTATCCGGCGACCATGGCGCTGTCCAAGCAGCTGCTGCCGGTGTTCGACAAGCCGATGATCTACTACCCGCTGTCGGTCCTGATGCTGGCGGGCATTCGCGAAATCCTGGTCATCTCCACCCCGCGCGACCTGCCGATGTTCAAGGCTCTGCTGGGCGACGGTTCCGCCTTCGGGATCGAGCTGAGCTACGCCGAGCAGCCCCAGCCCAACGGCCTCGCCGAAGCCTTCATCATCGGCGCGGATTTCGTCTCCGGCGGCCCCAGCGCGCTGATCCTGGGCGACAATATCTACCACGGCGAAAAGATGGGCGAGAAGTGCCGCACCGCCGCCGCCGAGGCCGCCGCGGGCGGTGCCAACGTCTTCGCCTATCACGTCGACGACCCCGAGCGGTACGGCGTCGCCGCTTTCGATCCGGAGACCGGCAGGGCGACCAGCATCGAGGAAAAGCCTGCGAACCCCAAGTCCAACTGGGCGGTGACCGGCCTCTATTTCTACGACAGCGACGTGGTCGACATCGCCCGCGAGGTGAAGCCCAGCCATCGCGGAGAGCTGGAGATCACCGACGTCAACCGCGCCTATATGGAGCGCGGCGACCTCCACATCACCCGGCTCGGGCGCGGCTATGCCTGGCTCGACACCGGCACGCACGAAAGCCTGCACGAGGCCTCCAGCTTCGTGCGCACGATCGAGCATCGCACCGGGATCAAGATCGCGTGCCCCGAGGAAGTGGCCTTCCGCCAGGGCTGGCTGGACGAGGAGGCGCTGCTCGAACGCAGCGCGATGATGGGCAAGACGGGCTACGGCAGCTATCTCGCGAAGCTGGCGGAGGGCCGCGCGTGACCGCGTTTGTCCGCCACGCGATCCGCGAGGTGATCGAGGTGACCCCGCCCAAATATGGCGATCATCGCGGGTTCTTCTCCGAAGTCTTCAAACGCTCGGCATTCGAGGCGGAAGGCATCGACATCGACTGGATTCAGGACAACCAGTCCTTCTCCGCGCAGGTGGGCACCGTGCGCGGGCTGCATTTCCAGGCGCCGCCCGTGGCGCAGGACAAGCTGGTCCGCGTGCTGCGTGGCGCGGTCTACGATGTCGCGCTCGATATCCGCAAGGGTTCGCCCACCTACGGGCAGCATGTCGGCCTGACCCTGTCGGCGGGCAAGTGGAACCAGCTGCTCGTGCCCATCGGCTTCGCGCATTGTTTCATGACGATCGAGCCCGATACCGAGGTGCTCTATAAGGTCAGCGGGCCCTATTCGAAGGAACACGAGGGCGCGATCCGCTGGAACGATCCCGCGCTCGGCATCGACTGGCCCGATGTGGGCGCGGAGCCGACCCTGTCGGAGAAGGACGTCGACGCGCCGCTCTTCGCCGATTTCGATTCCCCCTTCCTCTACGAGGGCTGAGACCGATGGACACGATTCTCGTCACCGGCGGCGCGGGCTTCATCGGCTCGGCGGTGGTGCGCATGCTGGTGCGCGACGGCAAGCGCGTGATCAATCTCGACAAGCTGACCTATGCGGGCAATCCCGAAAGCCTGAAGGTGATCGAGAACGCGACCAACCACCGGCTGGTCGAAGGCGATATCCTCGACAGCGAACTGGTCCTCTCGCTGCTGCGCGAGGAGCAGGTCGACGGGATCATGCACTTGGCCGCCGAAAGCCATGTCGACCGCTCGATCGACGGGCCGGGCGCCTTCGTCGAGACCAATGTGGTCGGCACGTTCCGCCTGCTCGACGCCGCGCTCGAATACTGGCGCGGGCTGGAGGGCGAGAAGAAAGAGGCTTTCCGCTTCCACCACATCTCGACCGACGAGGTCTTCGGTGACCTCGATTTCGACGAGACGCTGTTCACCGAGGAAACGCCCTACGCGCCCTCATCGCCCTATTCGGCATCCAAGGCCGCGAGCGACCATTTCGTGCGCGCATGGCACGAAACCTATGGCCTGCCGGTGGTGCTATCCAACTGTTCGAACAACTACGGGCCCTATCACTTCCCCGAGAAGCTGGTCCCGCTGGTCATCCTCAACGCGCTCGAAGGCAAGCCCCTGCCGGTCTACGGCACCGGCGAGAACGTGCGCGACTGGCTGTTCGTCGACGATCACGCCCGCGCGCTGATTACCGTGTTGACCACGGGCGCGTTGGGCGAAAGCTACAATATCGGCGGCAATCAGGAGCGAACAAACCTGCAGGTGGTCGAGGCGATCTGCGATGCGCTCGACGAGCGCCGCCCGCTGGAAGACGGCTCCAGCCGCCGCGAGCTGATCACCTTCGTCACCGACCGCCCCGGCCATGATCGCCGCTACGCCATCGATGCGAGCAAGATCGCGCGCGAGCTCGGCTGGACACCGCAGGAGAGCTTCGAGAGCGGCCTTGCGAAGACCATCGACTGGTATCTCGACAACGAGTGGTGGTGGGGGCCGATCCGCTCGGGCAAGTATGGCGGCGAACGGCTCGGCGGAAGCAAATGAAGATCTTGGTGACCGGGCGCGAGGGGCAGGTCGCCCGCTCGCTGGCAGAACGAAACGGCGCGCATGAACTCGTCTTCGCCGCGCGGCCCGATCTCGACCTCGCCGATCCCGCGAGCATCGCGCGAATAATCGAGGCCGCCAAGCCGGACATCGTCATCTCCGCCGCCGCCTACACCGCCGTCGACCAGGCCGAGGACGAGCCCGAGCTTGCCGAGGCTATCAACGGCGAGGCGCCGGGCCATATCGGGCACGCTGCCGCCAAAGTCGGCGCGCCGGTGCTGCATCTCTCGACCGATTACGTGTTCGATGGAAGCGGGGAGCGCGCATGGCGCGAGAACGACCCGACCGGCCCCGTCGGCGTCTATGGCAGGACGAAACTGGCGGGTGAGGAAGCCCTGGCCGCATCGGGCGCCACCTACGCGATCCTGCGCACGGCATGGGTCTACAGCCCGTTCGGCGGCAATTTCGTGAAGACCATGCTGCGCCTCGCCGAGAGCCGCGATACGCTCAATGTGGTGAACGACCAGAATGGCAACCCGACCTCGGCGCTCGACATTGCCGATGCGCTGCTGGCGGTCGCGGACCGCTGGCAGGCAGAGCCCGCCCACGGTGCCAACGCGATCTATCACTTCGCCGGCACCGGCAGCACCACCTGGGCCGATTTCGCGCGGGCAATCTTCGCGGAAAGCGCCAGGCACGGCGGGCCGACCTGCACGGTGACCGGCATTCCCGCCTCCGAATACCCGACCAAGGCGGCGCGCCCTGCCAATTCGCGGCTCGATTGCACGAAGTTCGCCGAAACCTTCGGCCACAGTGCCCCGCGCTGGGAGGATTCGCTGGGCGAAACCGTCGCCCGCCTGCTCGGCTGAGCTACTTCGATCCGAACCCGGTCACGATCGTGTGGATCGTGCGCATCACGATCAGCACGTCGAGCCAGAACGAGAAGTATTTGATGTAGTAGAAGTCGTACTGGAGCTTGATGTCGATATCCTCCAGCGTCGCGACATGGCCCTGGTTGACCTGCGCCCAGCCGGTCAGGCCCGGCTTCACGATGTTGCGATAGGAATAGAAGGCGAGGTGTTCCTCGTACCACTGAGCCAGCTGGTTCGCCTCGGGCCGCGGGCCGATCAGGCTCATCTCGCCCTTCAGCACGTTGAACAGCTGCGGCAGTTCGTCGAGCCTGACCTTGCGGATGGTCCGGCCTATCCGGGTGATCCGCTTGTCGCCGTCCCGCGTGATCGCATCTTCGCGCGCGGCCTCCCCCTTTGCCGGGGGACGGCTGGTCATCGAACGGAACTTGTACATTCGGAAAGGCCGCCCGCCATGGCCGGTGCGCGTCTGGACGTAGAAGGGGGATTCGCGGTCTTCCAGCCAGATCAGCAGCATCAGCGCGAGCATCACCGGAAGGGTCAGGATGATGGCAAGAACGCTGCCCACGATATCGATCAGCCGCTTGATCGGCGTGTAGGACTGGTTGGGAACGAGCGAGCCGAAGGAGTTTTCGGAGAGATGCTCGATCTTCACCTGCCCGGTCAGCGATTCGATCAGCTGCTTGTAGTGGTAGACCGGCACCCCGGCGAGCGATGCCTTGGCCAGCAGGCGTTCCCATTCGTCGGAAAGGTCGGCCCGGAAATCGGCCACGATGCTCATCCTCTGGGCCTCGGGCATGACCGGATCGGTCATCATGACATGGGGGAAGTTGGCGACTTCCTGCATCCGGTCTGCCTTGCCGAAGGGCACGACATAGAAGGTCTGGGCGACCATATCCCGGTCGATCCAGCGCAGCCGCATCGCAAACAGCGTGCCCGCGAAGGCCGAATAGAGCAGAAAGGCGCGGCTATATTCGATCCTGAAGGCGAACAGCGTCAGCGCCGCGATGGCAAAGCACACGACCATGATGGGCACGCCATGGACCGCGCCGCGCGTGCCGGGCAGGTTGAGCACCCGCGCAACGAGATACAGGCCGAGAAGGAGTGCGATCGTCGCCGCGATCGCGGTCGCCTGCATTACCGGGTCGCGGAAGGCTTCCACGCTTTCCAGCTGATCGTAGGCGACCAGCGGGATGAACACCACCAGCGTCCAGGCAACGCCGTAGCGGATAAACGCTCTGATAGGGTTGAACGGGCGGCCGACCTGAATCGCCTCCCGCTTCGCATCCAGTAACAAAAGAAGTATCCGCCACGCATTTAAGCCCGGTCGGGGCCTTACCCCATCGATCCCTCGCCGAGCAAGGGACATGGTCCGGGGCGGACCGGAGCGGGACGGAACGGGGCCAGGACACGCGCCAAGAACACCGTTGCCTTGGCGGCAACCACGGTTGTAAGGGGACGCAACTTTCAGGGCAGCCCGGTTCCGGGTGTCCGCCCGATCCCGGCGACCAGCGACAGGCGAGTTCCCGACACGATGCTCAACAACAAATCCGTCCTGGTGACCGGCGGCACCGGCTCCTTCGGCAAGGCTTTCGTCCGGACCGTGCTGGAACGCTATCCTGACGTGCGGCGGCTGGTGATCTATTCGCGCGACGAGCTCAAGCAGTTCGAGATGCAGCAGCTGTTCCCGCAGTCGCAATATCCGGCGCTGCGCTATTTTCTCGGCGACGTGCGCGACGAGGAGCGGTTGCGGCGCGCGCTGGAAGGGATCGACATCGTCGTCCACGCAGCCGCCCTCAAGCAAGTGCCGGCCGCCGAATACAACCCGTTCGAATGCATCAAGACCAACGTGCTGGGCGCGCAGAACCTGATCGAGGCGTGCCTCGACAACAAGGTGGAGCGGGTCGTTGCACTGTCGACCGACAAGGCGGCGGCACCGATCAACCTCTACGGCGCGACCAAGCTGTGCAGCGACAAGCTGTTCGTCGCCGCCAACAACATCACCGGCAACCGCGACCTACGCTTTTCCGTGGTGCGCTACGGCAACGTGATGGGCAGCCGCGGCTCTGTGATCCCCTTCTTTATGGCCAAGAAGGACGAGGGCGTGCTGCCGATCACCGATCCGCGCATGACGCGCTTCAACATCTCGCTGCAGGAAGGCGTCGAGATGGTTTTGTGGTCGATCGAGAATGCGCGCGGCGGCGAAGTCCTCGTGCCCAAGATCCCCTCCTACCGGATCGGCGACGTCGCCACCGCGATCGCGCCGCAGGCCGAGCAGAAGATCATCGGCATCCGCCCGGGCGAGAAGATCCACGAGGAAATGATCACCGCCTCGGACAGCTTCAACACGGTCGACATGGGCGATTACTACGCCATCCTGCCGGTGGCGGGCGAATATTCGGTGGAGGATTACTGCGAGGGCAATAACGGCAAGCCGGTCGAGCCCGGCTTCGCCTATAATAGCGGCGACAACGAGGATTTCCTCACCGTCGAGCAGATCCGCGAGCTGATCGAGAAACACGTCGTCGGCCAGGCGATCGACTGAGGGTGACAGGCGATGGCCTTCATTCCCTATAGTCGCCAGCAGATCGAACAGGCCGATATCGACGCTGTCGTCGATGTCCTGAAGTCCGATTTCCTGACACAGGGCCCGGCGATCGAGCGGTTCGAGCGTGCTTTTGCCGAACGCCACCAGGTCGCCCACGCCGTCGCGCTGTGCAACGCCACCGCCGCGCTCCATATCGCCTGCCTCGCGCTGGGTGTCGGCCCGGGCAGCCGGGTGTGGACCAGCCCCAACAGCTTCGTCGCATCGGCCAACTGCGCGCTCTATTGCGGGGCCGAAGTCGATTTCGTCGATATCGACGCGGACAGCCGCAACATGTCGGTCGAGCGGCTGGCCGAGAAGCTGGAACAGGCTCAGAAGAACGGGACATTGCCCGATGTCGTGATCCCGGTCGATTTCTCGGGAATGCCCTGCGATCTCGCCGAAATCCGTGTGCTGGCGGACCGCTATGGCTTCAAGGTTCTGCAGGACTCGAGCCACGCGACCGGCGCGGATTTCCAGGGCAAGCCGGTCGGCGGGCAATATGCCGACGCCAGCGTGTTCAGCTTCCACGCGGTCAAGATCGTCACCTCGGCCGAGGGCGGGATGGTGACCACGCAGGATGCCGAGCTTGCCAAGAAAATCGCCGTGCTGCGCTCGCATGGCGTGACGCGTGACGCGGATCTGCTCGAGCGCGAACCCGAGGGCGGCTGGTATTACGAGCAGGTCGATCTGGGCTATAATTACCGGATTACCGACGTGCAGGCCGCGCTCGGTGCATCGCAGCTCGATCGGGTCGACACGATGCAGGCCGAACGCGCCGCGCGGGCCGAACGCTACGATCGGATTCTGGCCGATCTCCCGTTGAAACTGCCCAAGCGCTTCGACGACCGGACCTCGGCCTGGCACCTGTACGTGGTCGAGCTGACCGATGAGGCGAAGTGCGACCGCGCGAGGCTGTTCGCCGCGATGCGCGAGGCCGGAATCGGGGTGAACGTCCACTATATCCCGATCCACACCCAGCCGCATTACGAGCGGCTGGGCTTCAAGCGGGGCGATTTCCCCACGTCCGTAGCCTATTACGAGCGGGCAATCACCATCCCCCTGTTCCCCGCCATGACCGACGCCGAGCAGGATCGCGTTGCCGAGATACTGAGCCGGGAACTGTGCTGAGCCGCGCCCCGGCCCTATCCCGTTAGAGAACACCCAAGGAGACCACGAAATGTCCGAGAAGAAGACCGAGCAGGAAGAATTCTGGGCCGGCAATTTCGGTGACGACTATTCCGATCGCAACGTGGGGGACGACTGGATCGCAACCAACGCCGCGCTGTTCTCCAAGATACTCGATCGCACGCGCGATGTCGGCTCGGTGCTGGAATTCGGCGCGAATATCGGCCTGAACCTGCGTTCGCTACGCACGCTGCTGCCCAAGGCAGACCTTGCCGGCATCGAAATCAACGCGCATGCCGCAGCCAAACTGCGCGAATGGGGCGGGGCCGAGGTGATCGAGGGTTCTATCCTCGATCTCGATCTCGATCGCCGCTTCGACCTGACGCTTATCAAGGGCGTGCTGATCCACATCAATCCGGATCGCCTGGCCGACGTGTACGAGCGGCTGTACAACTATTCCAGCCGCTACATCTGCGTTGCGGAGTATTACAACCCGGCGCCCGTCACGATTCCCTATCGCGGCCACGAGGATCGCCTGTTCAAGCGCGATTTCGCGGGCGAGATCATGGATCGCTATCCCGATCTGACCCTGGTCGACTACGGCTTCGTGTATCGCCGCGATCCGAACTTCCCGCAGGACGACATCACCTGGTTCCTGCTCGAAAAGCGTTGACCAGGCACCGCGTGTGACGGCCCTCATCCAGCTCGGACGGCGACCATGAAAATTGCAGTGATCCCCGCGCGCGGTGGCAGCAAACGCATCCCGCGCAAGAATATCAAGCCTTTCGCGGGCAAGCCGATGATCGGCTACGCGATCGAAGCGGCGCTTGCCTGCGAGGCGATCGACCGGGTGATCGTTTCCACCGACGACGAGGAAATCTCGGACATCGCACGCGATTTCGGCGCCGAGCTGCCGTTCCGCCGGCCCGCCGAACTGGCCGACGATATCACGCCAACCGTCCCGGTGATCGCGCATGCCATCGAGGCCTGCGGCGGGCTCGGCTGGGACGTGACGCATTGCTGCTGCATCTATCCCGGCGTGCCCTTCATCCGCACCTCCGACCTGAGCGAGGCGCTGGCGCTGCTCGCAGCGCACGATGACCAGGGCTATACCTTCCCGGTCACCGGCTTTCCCTCCGCAATCCAGCGGGCGCTCAAGCGCAGCGAAGACGGCACGGTCGCACCGTTCAACCCGGAATATGTCGGCACGCGGACCCAAGACCTGGAACCCGCCTTCTTCGATGCCGGACAGTTCTATTGGGGTGCGGCGCAAACATGGCTCGAAGGGCTGAACATTCACGCCAACGGCCACGCGATCGTGCTGCCCGAATGGCGGGTGGTCGATATCGACACGCCCGAGGACTGGGACCGCGCGGAGATGCTCTTCCGGGCCCTCGGCGAAGCCCGGTGACCGGCGCGCAATGACGCGCACGAAGGTCGCCATCCGCGTCGATGCGTCCGCGAAGATCGGCACCGGCCATGTCCGCCGCAGCCTGTCGCTGGCGCAGGCGCTGCGGAGGCTGGGTGCACAGGTGCGCTTCGTCACTCGCGACCTAGGCATCGACAGCGCGGCTCTGATCGCCGGGCAGGGCTTTGGCGACACGGTGCTGCTACCCGCGCCTTCCGCCGCTTTCGAGCCCGATCCCGCCATCCCGCACAGCGAATGGGCGCAAGTCCCACTGGAACAGGACGTCGCCGAAACCGCGGCCGCGCTGGAGGACTATGCTCCCGGCTGGGTGGTGCTCGATTCCTACGCCTTCGACGCGCGCTGGCACGAAGGCGTGCGCGACGCGCTCGGTTGCAGGATCGCGCAGATCGACGACGTGCCCGACCGTACAACCGCGCCCGATCTGCTGATCGATCACACCTACGCCCCCGATCACCGCGCCAAATATGCCGACTGGCTGGTTGGGCGGACGAAAATTCTCGGCGGGCCGCGCTACGGTCTGCTCGGCCCTGCCTTTGCCGAGGCAGAGCGCTACGATTTCCACGAGGAGGTCCGCAGCGTCGGCATCTTCATGGGCGGGGTGGACGCCGGCAACCATGCGGCAGTGGTGCTCGATGCGCTGGGCGATGCCGGGTTCGCAGGCGCGGTCGAGATCGTGGCGACCTCGGCCAATCCCAACCTCGCGGCCTTGCGCGAACGCGTGGCGCGGCGGCCCGATACGACGCTGTCGCTCGACCTGCCGGACCTCGCGGCCTTCTTCGCCCGGCACGATCTGCAGGTGGGGGCGGGCGGCGGCGCGACTTGGGAGCGCTGCTGCATCGGCGTGCCGACGCTACTGGTGGTGGTCGCGCCCAACCAGAACACCGTCGCCCCCGCGCTGGCAGCAGAGGGCGCGGTCGCCTTCGCCCCCGAGCCAACGCGCGAGTGCATCGCGGCGCAGCTCGCCGCGCTGCTGCCCGATGCCGCGCGCCGCCGCGCGCTCGCCGAGAAATCGCGCGAACTGGTCGACGGGCAAGGCGCAACCCGCGTCGCGCTGGCCATGCTCGCCGGAACGCTGACCGTTCGTCCGGCCACTACCGACGATGCGCGGATAATGTTCGACTGGCGCGACGATCCGGCGACCCGCGCGGTGTCGCGGACAAGCGGTGCGCTCGAATGGGACGGCCATGTGGCCTGGCTCGAGCGCGTGCTGGCCGATCCGGAGCGGCAGCTGTTCGTCGGCACGATCGGCGGGCGGCCCGTCGGGGTGATCCGCTTCGATTTCTCGAGCGAGGATCGGGCGGAAGTCTCGCTTTACCTCGACCCCGCGCTACACGGCCTCGGGCTCGGCCCGCACCTGCTCCTCGCCGGCGAGGATGCCGCCGACCCGCGAACCGTCGATGCGACGGTGCTCGAGAGCAATCGCGCCTCGCAGCGCCTGTTCGCGACCTGCGGCTACGAGCAGGTCGCGCCCGACAGGTGGGTCAAGCAGCGCGGCTAGGCACCGAACCGCGCGCACTCCTTGCGCGCAGGGCCGCGCTCTCGCTAAAGACCGGCCGAACCTTCGGAGACATGACGCACATGCAGATCAATGGACGCACGATCGGCCTGTCCGAGCGCCCCTACCTGATCGCCGAGATGAGCGGGAACCACAACCACTCGCTCGACCGTGCGCTGGAGATCGTCACCTCGGCTGCCGAGCATGGCGCGGATGCGATCAAGCTGCAGACTTACACCGCCGACACGATCACTCTGGACGTGGACGGGCCGGGCTTCACGATTCAAGACGAAAAGTCGCTGTGGAACGGGCGGCGGCTGCACGAACTCTACGACGAGGCGCATACCCCGTGGGACTGGCACGCGCCGATCATGGAGCACGCCAGGAAACTCGGCATCGACTGTTTCTCCTCGCCCTTCGATTTCAGCGCGGTGGATTTTCTCGAAGAGCTCGACGTGCCCGCCTACAAGATCGCCAGCTTCGAATCGATCGACCTGCCCCTGATCCGCAAGGTGGCGCAGACGGGCAAGCCGATGATCATCTCGACCGGGATGGCCAGCGTGGTCGAGATCGGCGAGGCGCTGCGCGCGGCGCGCGAGGCCGGGAACGAGCAGGTCTGCATCCTCAAATGCACCAGCACCTATCCCGCGACCCCCGAGAACACGAATATCCGCACGATTCCCAACATGCGCGACACCTTCGGCTGCGAGGTCGGCCTGTCCGATCACACGATGGGCACCGGCGTATCGGTCGCGGCGACGGCGCTGGGCGCGGTGCTGATCGAGAAGCACTTCACGCTGGCGCGCGCCGATGGCGGGGTGGACAGCGCCTTCAGCCTCGAACCGCACGAATTGCAGCAGCTGCGCGACGAGACCGAGCGCGCATGGCAGTCGCTCGGCCAGATCACCTATGGCGGGACCAAGGCCGAGAGCGGCTCGCGCCAGTTCCGCCGCTCGCTCTATGTCGCCGAGGACATGGCCGAGGGTGAGGCCTTCACCGAAACCAACCTGCGCTCGGTCCGCCCCGGCTACGGCCTCGAGCCCAAGCATTACGATGTGCTGCTGGGCAAGCGCGTGAACCGGAAGCTCGCCAAGGGCACGCCGGTAAGCTGGGATCTGATCGCCTGAGGCGAGGGCCATGCACCGCGTCCTCATCATCGGCTGCGGGGCCATTGCCGGGGGCTATGATGCCGACCGGCCCGTGGGCGCGCTGCCGCTGACCCATGCCGGGGCGTTCACCGCCGACCACCGCTTTGCGATTGCCGCCTGCGTCGACCCGGACGAGACCGCGCGGCAGGCTTTTGCGGCGCGCTGGGGCATCGAACATCATGCCGCGTCGCTCGAAGCGCTCGGGGCGGAAGCGGGCGCGTTCGACGTCGTCTCGATCTGTTCGCCGACAGCCTTTCACGCCGAACATTGCGACGACGCGCTCGCGCTCGAGCCACGGCTGATCTTCTGCGAAAAGCCGGTCGCCGACGATCTTCCCGATGCGGAGCGGCTGGTCGCGGCCTGCGACACGGCAGGCGTTGCGCTGGCGGTCAACTACACCCGCCGCTGGGCACCCGATCTGGTCACGCTGGCCGAACAGGTCCGGGCAGGCGACTGGGGCCGCGTGCTCTCGGCGACCGGGTGGTACACCAAGGGCGTGGTTCATAATGGCGGGCACATGGTCGACCTGCTGGGCATGTTCGTCGGCCCGATGGACCTCGTCGCGGCCGGTTCGCCCGTGTTCGATCACTGGGACCACGACCAGACGGTGTCCGCGCTGCTTACCGCGACGGACGGCGCGAGCATCCACCTCGTCGCGGGCGATGCGCGTGCCTTTACCCAGTTCGAGCTGGTGCTCACCTGCGAGAAGGGCGAGATCGCGATGCGCGATGGCGGTTTCGGGATCGAGACCCGCCGGGTCGAGGGCAGCGGCACCTTCGCGGGCTATCGAAACCTCGGTGAGCGCGCTGCCTCTGCGGGCCGCTACGAAGAGGCGATGAGCCTCGCCATCGCCAACATCGCCGACCATCTCGACAACGCAGACCCGGGCGCAAATCCACTGGCCAGCACGGGCCGGAATGCGCTAGCGGCGCAGCGCCTGTGCGAAGCGATCCGCCTTGCCGCGCTGGCCAAGCAGAAGGACGAAACATGACCGCAACCCTCGCCATCCACGGCGGCGCGCCTACGATCGACCGCGAGCTCGAAGCCTTCAAGTCGATGGGCAAGGACGAGGAAGAGGCCGCCGCCCGCGTGGTGCGCGGCGGCGTGCTGTCGGCCTATATCGGCGCACCGGGCGAGGGCTTCATGGGCGGCGAGAACGTCAAGGCGTTCGAGAAGAAGGCGGCGGAGTATTTCGGGGTCAGGCACGCGCTCGGCGTCAATAGCTGGACCAGCGGGCTGATCGCCGAAGTCGGTGCGATCGGCGTGGAGCCGGGCGACGAGATCATCGTGACGCCCTGGACCATGTCCGCCACCGCGATGGCGATCCTCCACTGGAACGCGATTCCGGTGTTCGCCGATATCGACCGCGAGACCTTCAATATCGATCCCGAAAGCGTGCGGTCGCTGATAACGCCGCGCACGAAGGCGATCATGGCGGTCGATATCTTCGGCATGACCGCCGACGTCGCAGCCTTGCGCAAGACCGCCGACGAACACGGCCTGAAACTGCTGGGCGACACCGCGCAGGCCCCCGGGGCGAAGCAGGCGGGCGACTATACCGGCACCGATTACGATATCGGCGGGTTCAGCCTCAACTACCACAAGCACATCCATTGCGGCGAAGGCGGTATCCTCGTCACCAACGACGACGCGCTGGCGGAACGGCTCGCGCTGATCCGCAACCACGCCGAAAGCGTGATCAAGACCACCGATCGCAGCCAGCTCGCCAACATGATCGGCTACAACTTCCGGATGGGCGAGATCGAGGCGGCGATCGCTTCGGTCCAGCTCGACAAGCTGGAAGAACGCGTCGCCGACCGGCAGCGCGTCGCCGACGAGCTGAATGCCGGGCTCGGAGATCTAAAAGGCCTGTCGACTCCCAAGGTCCAGGAAGGCGCGACCCACGTCTACTACGTCTACGGCATGGTGCTCGATACCGACGAACTCGGCGTCGAGCGCAAGGCGATCTTCGACGCGCTGAAGGCCGAGGGCGTGCCCGGCCTGATGCCCGGCTACCAGACGATCCACCGGCTGCCGATCTTCACCGAACAATGCGCCTACGGCACCGGCAGCTTCCCGTGGAGCCTGCGCGAGGGCGAGGGGCGCAATTTCGCCTATGGCACCGGCACCTGCCCGGTCGCCGAAGAGCTGCACGATGCAAGCTTCCTCGGCATCAACCTGTGCATGTACCAGTTCCCCAGCGAAGACGTCTCCGCCGTGGTCGATGCGTTCCGCAAGGTGTGGGACAATCTCGACGCGCTGAAATGAGCGCGCGCCTGCCCGAACTGCGCGGTGAGAAGGTTGTCCTGCGCCCCTTCGCGCCGGAGGACATCACGACCGACTATGTCGGCTGGCTCAACGATCGGCACGTCACGCGCTTTTCCAACCAGCGCTTCCGCGAGCACAGCTTCGATTCGTGCCGCGCCTATCTGGCGAGCTTCGAGGGCACGCCCAACCTGTTCGTCTCGGTCCGCCTCGCGTCGAACGGGCAAGCGATCGGGACGATGTCCGCCTACCGCAACCTGCATCACAACACCTGCGATGTCGGCATCATGATCGGCGCGCGCGAATACTGGTCGGGTGGGTACGGCCAGGAATCGTGGAATCTGCTGCTCGACTGGCTGCTGGCGCGCGAACCGGACGGAGGCGGTGTCCGCAAGGTCACGGCCGGAACGCTCGCCTGCAATGGTGGCATGGTGAAGCTGATGGAACGATCGGGCATGACCCGCGAGGGCGTGCGGGTGGCGCAGGAAATCGTTGAGGGCGAGCCGCAGGACATCGTGCTTTACGGGCGCTTCGCATGATTGCCGACCTGCCCCGGCCCATCGCGGTTGTCGCGCATGATGCCGGGGCGGCCAACATGCTGTTCGCCTGGCTGGAAGATATCCCCGCAGGCGATTTGCGCGTGGCGCTGGCGGGGCCGGCGGAGCGCATCTGGCAAGCACAATTCCGCGAAAGCCCCGTGCTCGCCTCGATCGACGACGCGCTCGATGGAGCGGCCTCGCTTGTCAGCGGGACCGGCTGGGCCAGCGACATGGAACATGCTGCGCGGGTCGAGGCGGCGCGGCGGGGCATCCCCTCGCTCGCAGTGGTGGACCACTGGGTCAATTATGCCCCCCGGTTCGAGCGCGAGGGCACGCGCCAGTTGCCCGACGCGATCCTGGTGGGCGATGCGGAGGCGGTGACAATCGCGCGCGAGACCTTCCCCGGCACGCGGATCGCGCAGCTGCCCAATCTCTATCTCCAGCGCCAGGCGCGCGATGCCGGCCCGGTGCCGGACGATGGCGACATCCTGTTCGTCATGGAACCGGCGCGCAGCACGTGGGGGCACGGGACCACGCCGGGCGAATTTCAGGCGCTCGACTATTTCATGGCCCATCGCGGCGGCGCGGGGATCGGGGAGGACGTGGCCATGCGCCTGCGCCCCCACCCCTCCGATGCGCCGGGCAAGTACGATGACTGGATCCGTGCGCAGCCCGGCGCCACCCTCGATACCGCAGGCGACATGAGCGAAGCGCTGGGTAAGGCCCGCTGGGTCGCAGGGCTCAACTCCTTCGCGCTCGTCATTGCGCTCGAAGCAGGCCGCAAGGCGATTTCCTGCCTGCCCCCCTGGGCGCCCGCCTGCGTCTTGCCGCAAGCCGGGATCGTGCGGCTCTAGGCCGGCCCCCGCGACGTTACCCGCTGCCCCGGACAGGGAACAGGCAATGGATACTTGCTGCGAATGCCACGCTCCTGCCAGATGCGGCGCATGCCGATGATATCTCCGGTCAACCGCAGGCGTATCGGGATGGGGGCCATCATTGCGCTGGCCTTCTCCTGGGGGCTCGCCGCCGGAAGTTACGGGATATTTCCCTACCCGCAGCTGAGAGCTCTGAAGAACGCGATCGACGGGGACGATGGCTCGCGCGATCCGTCCGAATATGTCGGCAATCCCAAGGCTGTCGAGGTCGGCGCCAGCGATCGGCAATGGAATACGCGGGCGCGCACCGTGATCATCGGCGATTCCCTCGCGGCCCATGCGCGGCTCGAAGAGATGTTCCCCGGCGCATCGGTCGCCAATCGCGGCGTTGGCGGTGACACGGTGCAGGGTGCGATCGAACGGCTGCCCGGCATTCTCGAACTCCAGCCGGAGCGCGCGATCGTCTTCATCGGGCACAATGATATTCTCCTGGACAACCCGCTCGACCAGATTCTCGCGCGGTTCGAGACGCTGATAACGCGCCTCCAGGCAGCGGGCGTGGAGCCGGTCCTTCAGGCGGTGCTGGTGTGCGGCGAGAACCCGGCCTGTTCGCCGGAACGGCGGCGGAGCGCCATCGCGCTCAACCGGCAGCTCGCGCTGCTGGCACGACGCAAGAATATCGCGTTTGTCGATCTGAACGAGGAACTCTCGGGCGAGCGCGGCCTCAAACCCGGGATGACCTGGGACGGGATTCACCTTGCCGCACGAGGCAACCGCGTCTGGCGGGACGCGATCGCGCCCTATGTTCTGGGGTATAGGGAGCCCGAAAAGGCAATCGGACGCGAGGCTGAATCACCGCGCTGACCCGGGAAATCGGCGAAAACGCGTTGCGCAATGAGCCACGTCGACTATCCCGCACGGGAATTGGCACGGGATCGGTCTAGGAATGACAAACGGGCAACCTGCAAAGCCGAGGGTTCTCTTCTTCGCGCGCGGATACCAAGCGGGATTCTACCCCGAACTGCTCGACGAGCGGTACGAGGCGATCTTCGTCACCCTGACCCGTGAGGAGGCGGATCGCGTGAGGGCCAAGGGCCGCACGGTCGCCGCCTGTTTCGAAGAGGACTTCCACTCCCTGACCCCGGCCGAGGTGCCGCAGCATTACCTGCTCACCTCCTTCATGTCGGAACGCTTCCTCGGGCGTTACGATCAGGCAGAGCGGCTGCTGATCCTGGGCAAGGAAATCGCTTTCTGGCGCAAGCTGCTGGACGAATACGAACCGCGCGCGGTGGTCAACGAAGTCGTCGCGATCGAGATTTCCGAAGTCCTGTACATCGAGGCGCGCGCGCGCGACATCAGGTATCTCGCCCCCTTCTTCTGCCCGATCGAGGGGCTGTTCTACTGGTTGCCCGACCCGATCACCATGTCGCTCGGCTCGACGCAGCTGCCCGAGCCCAGCGAAGCGGCGCTGGAACTCGCGGACGGGTACCTCGCCGAGCTGCGCCGCCCGAACTACAAGCCCTATTACGTGCGCAACCTCGCCAGTCGGCGGGCCCTCAAGCCAGTGGCGAAGGGGCTGGCCAAGCTGGCGCTGTGGAAGTGGCGCGATTCGCGGACGCGCCGCCTCGATGCCAGGGCCCCCTTCCGCTACGAAAGCTACAGCGAGGAATATTCCAAGCGCCTCGAAGTCTTCGCCGCGAGCTTCCGCGTGCGGTACGACAGCTTGGACGAGATCCCGGATTCGCGCGAAATCGTGCTCTATCCGCTCCATCAGGAGCCGGAGACCAGCCTGCTCTATCTCAGCGAGTTCTTCTCCAACCAGGTCGCCACGATCGAGAACATCCTGCGGTGCCTCGGCCCGCACCAGACCCTGGTGGTGAAGGAACACCCGGTGGACAAGGGCGCGCTGCTGCGATCCAAGTTCCGCGAAATCCGCGGCCGCTATTCCAATCTGGTCTACCTGCCGGCCGAGATCCATGCGCGCGAGATTCTCGCCCGCTGCGAACGGGTGGTCACGCTCACCAGCAGCGTCGGCTGGGAAGCGGCGTGCCTGGGCAAGAGCGTGTGCGTGATGGGCGAGGGCTTCTGGTATACCGTTCCCGGCGTCACCCGGGTCTCCAGCTGGAAAGATCTGCGCACGGCAATGCGCACCCCGCTGGAGCGGATGGAGCGTACCGATCCCGAAGATGCGCGCCGCTTCGTCGCCAATCTGGTCGATATGAGCCTCCCGGGCCGCCCGCTTCCCAACCCGCAGCTCTATTCGCCCGAAAACATCGCGCAGGTTGCAGACGCCGTGGCCATCGGCGCGGGAATTGCACCGGCGAAAGCCAGGGCCTAGGTCGGCAGGCGTGAAACGCATCCTGCTCAAGCTCTGGATGGTCGAATCCAATATTCGCGGGACGATGCGCCTGTCGAAATGGTTTCACTACAAGGTGCCGATCTTCGGCCGGGCGATCTCGATGATCCTCGATCGTTCGCTCCTGCTGCGGTACGGCTTCGAGGTGACCTCCTACAGGGTCAACGTGCGTCAGTTGCAGGCCTCGCACCCCAGTGGCGTGCTGCTCGGCGGCAACGGCATCGTGTCCGACGGGCGCGTCGCGATCATGTCCGGCGTGAAGTTCGTCGGCCCCGCGCCCGACAATCCGCGCTATCTCGAACGCCACCGGACAGGTGACGTATTCCGCTTGGGCGACAATGTCGTTATTGGGGCGAACTCGGTGGTGGTCGGCCCGGTGGAGATTTGCGACAACGTGGTGGTGGGTGCCATGTCGCTGGTCAACCGTTCCATTACCGAGCCGGGAACCTATGTCGGGATTCCGGCAAAGCGGATAAACGACGAGGTTCCCAGCGACGTCTGGGTATCGCGCTCGGGCGCTGCGCAATAGGCAATCTTGGGGCAAGGGACTGAACGTGATGGCAAATGCTGTTTTGCATGACACAGCCAATTTCCTGCGCTGGCGGCTCGTGCCGGTGCGCAAGCTCACCAAGGTGAAGAACAGGCTGGTCGGGCATCCCGCCCCGCCCCGGCGCGCGACCTCCTTCGATCCTGCCCGGCTCGAGCAATTGCGGACCCTGGGCTGCTGCCCGGCACTGCCGGTCGATCCCGACGTGGTCGGGGCGATCCAGGAGATGTACCTGCCGCGCGCTGAAAAGGTCGTCCCCACGGACAAGGGGCACCCGTTCACCAGCATCATGCCGCCCGAGGATTTCAACGCGGACAATCCCGTTTTCCGCCTCGCCTTCTCGGACGACATCCTGAATGCGGCCGAGGCCTATTTCGACGGCAAGTTCTCCTTCGCGAGCATCCAGGTCGTCAGGTCGTTCCCGACCGAGGGGCCGCTGCGCGAGAGCCAGAAATGGCACAGGGATTACGGCGACAGCCAGTCCCTGCACTTCATCATGTATCTCAATGATATAGACAGCGATGCCGGTGGCCCGTTCGCCTATATCGATCGTGCCAAGAGCAAGAAGGTGAACCGTTCTCCGATCATCCGCCGCCTGACCGACGAGCAGATCGCAGGCGAGGTCGGCGACGGCGATTACGAGCGGTTCTACGGCAAGGCGGGCGATGCGATCCTGGTCGATCCCGCCGTCTGCTATCATTTCGGAAGCCGCTGCAAGACGCCCCGGACGGCCGTTTTCATCACCTTCAACACCCATGCGCCCTATACCGAGATGATGCAGCCGCTGGGCAGCAACCGGAAGCGCGCGGCAGAGGCAGCCCGCGAGGTGCGCCCCGATCTCTCCGGCGAGTATATTGATTCGATCCTGCAGGTCTGATCGCGCGGGCAGGCGCATAGTCCGGGGATGATGAATTCGCGCGCCGCGTTCGTCGCCGTCGGACTCGGCGTGAGCGTCCTCACGCTGCTGCGCGGCGTCGTGCTGATGACCGTGCTGGCCTATGACGACCTGGGTCTGGTCGCGCTGGTGCAATCGGTGATCCTGTTTTCGGGCCTGATGCATTTCGGCCTGCTCAACGGGGGGTACCGGCTGCTGTGCCATGCAGGGCCCGGGTACAAGCAACGCATCATCGACCTCGCCTATACCGGGTTCGGCACCATCGGCGCGGTGATGGCCCTTGCCGCAGTGATCCTATCGTTCTGGCTCGACACGGATCTGTACCGGGTGATCGCGGGGCTCGCGGCGATTGCCGGGTTCTGTACGCTGGTGCGTTCGTGGATGACGAACGAGATGGTGGCGGCGGGCCGTCTGGGCGCGGTCAACATGATCAACGCATCCTCGATGCTTGCCTCGCTGGCGGTTCTCGTCCTGCTCTATTCAGGCGTGTCCTCGATCGACCCGGCCCTTGTCGCGGTGATGGCGATGGCGGTCCAGCCGGTGCTCTTCGTCACGCTTTCGTGGGCCACCGGGGCCGCATTGAAACCGCGCCGGTTCAAGATGTCTCGCCGGCTGGCCGGGATCATCTTCTCGGCGGGGTTCACGCTGTTTCTTACCGGCATCGCGATCCAGCTGATGAACCTCATGGAGCGCAGCTATGTGTTGAGCGAACTGGGTCTGGAACCGCTCGGGCGGCTATATCTGGCTTTCCTGTTCGTGACGCTGTTCCAGCTCGCGCCGAACCTGATCCAGCAGGTATTCCTTCCGAACATCGTCAAGCACCGCAAGGCGCGCGACGCGGCGGGGGTCTCGCGAGAGCTCCGTCATCTGCTGGCGATTACCGTGGGCTACTCGCTCGCCGCGATCATTGCGCTCTGGCTGCTGGCCGAGCCGCTGCTCGGGCTCGTCCTGCCGCAATATGTGGCAGACCTGCACTGGGTCTATCTCATCATGCCGGGGCTGATCGCGTTCACCCTCTCCTCGCCCTTCGCGCTCACGTTCAATGTGGTGATCGACTACACATGGTACGTGGTGGCCTATGGGGCCGGTGTCTTGCTGACCATCGGCGCCTTCGGGGTTGCTCTTCTGGCCGACACGCCTTTCAGCCTGGATGGCGTCATGATCCTGCGCAGTGCGATCTATACGGCGATGGCGGTACTTCTGGTTATCGGCTGGTGGCGCCTGTCGCGACGTTACCCGGAGTTCCGGCTGCGGGGCCGCTAGCGACTGGCGCCTTGCTGGCCGGGACGCCAGCGTGTACGCGCCTGCCGCGAGAGACTGCACGGGCGAACGACACGACAATGCTGCATTCTTCGAACTGCTGCATCGTAGCCGGTGGCCCGGCGAGGGTCGCCCGGCGCGGCGACGCGCTCCATCCGTACGGGCCGCGTTTGGCCCCGGCTGCGGGCTGCTGCTGATGGCCCGAACCCCTGACTATACTCCGAAAAGGGGGATGAGCCGGGATGAGCTGCAACTGCGGATCAGGCAAGTCGCGCTGTTCGCAGCCATCCTGATTTCCGGTGGGCTGAGTAGCATCCCTCGTCTGCCCCTTCTGGCGCTCCTGCTGGTGCTGTGCTTTGCGCTTACGAACCCGATGCGTGCCCTCAAGGCCGAGTTCGCGGGCATCTGGATCCTGCTGCTGGCAACCGGGGCGGCGGCGCTGCTGGGCGGGGAATCGTTCCAGCTCGTCCCGATGGCCATCCGCTACGCGAACTTCATCGGCGGGGTGGTGCTGTTGATGATCTATATCGACAGGCCCCCGCGCACGATTGCCGACGATCTCTATCTGATCCTGAAGCTGATGGCGTTCCAAGCCATTCTCACGCCGATCCTCGCACTCGTAGCCCCAGGCATCTTCTGGACTTTCCAAGTGCAGGAAACGACCTACCAGACCTTCCTGTACATTTTTACCTACCACGAATTCGTGGCCGACGCGACTTTCTTCAAGCGGCCGGACGGCTTCTTCTTCGAGCCCGGCGTGCTGCAGATGTACCTCAACGTCTTTCTGTTCATATGCCTGTTCCTGCGCAGGTTCAGCGCGTTCAATATAGGCCTCGCCACGCTCGCGGTCATCGCGACGCAATCCACCACCGGCGCGGTCATCCTCGTCATGCTGTACGGCGTGGCCTATCTGCGCTTCCTCAAGACCGCCGGGCGCATGCAGAAACTCGCGGTTTTCATCCTCGGCCCGATCCTTCTGCTGCCGGTCGCCGCTTATGCCAGCTACAACCTGGCCGAGAAGTTCTACGGGGAATTCAGTGGCTCGGCACAGGCGCGCGAATACGACCTGCGCACCGGCCTCAACGTCGTGATGGAGAAACCGCTGACCGGGATCGGGTTCGATTACGAATACTATTTCGACGTAGCCGAGCAGGTGGGCTATCGCGACGTCGAACTGTCGCGCGACAACATCACAGAACGATCGAACAGCAACGGCATCGTCACGCTGCTCTATTCGATCGGCATTCCGCTCGGGCTGGTCTTCCTGTGGGGCACCATGTTCCAGCGCCTGTTCCGGCCGCGATGGCTGTTCGGGGCGCTGATCCTCCTGTCGATGACCTCCGAAGCCCTGTTCTTCTCGCCCTTCGTGCTGCTGATCGTCTTCAGCGGCCTCCTGATCCCGACGCGGACTGCAACCGCGCGCAACAAGCGGGCCCCGTCGCGCGGTCGGCCCGCGCACGCCTAGCTTCCGGGGAGGCCGTTCCATGCCCAGAATCCTGTTCATCGGGATCGATTTCTACGCCTATATCAAGGAAATCCGCGCCGCGTTCGAACGGCTCGGCTACGACAGCGATTTCCATCCGATCGAAAGCACGGACTTCTGGAGCAAGAGCGCCAAGAAGTTCCTCCCCGGCCCCTACCAGAAGCGGCTCGACGCCTATCACGCGCGGATCATCGAAGAGAGCGCGGCCACGCAATACGACATCGTGCTGTTCATTCAGGTCCACCATGTCAGCCACGCGAACATGCAGAGCCTGCGCGAGGTCCAGCCGCAGGCGCGCTTCGTGCTCTACAACTGGGATTCGCTGACCACGCACGACTACCGGCCCTATGAGCGCTTTTTCGACCGCGTCCTCACCTTCGACCCGGACGATGCGCAGTCCGCCGGCGTCACCTACCTGCCGCTCTTCGCGATCCCCGCCTTCTACGCGGTCGACCGCAGCAGGCCGAAGGACATTGATCTCTATTTCGTCGGCGCGATCGGATCGCTTGCCCGGTTCGAAGCGCTGGAGAAGCTCCATGCCTTTTGCGAGCAACAGGGCCTCGTCACCCATTTCCACCTCAAGTGCAGCCCGGCGGTGCGGCTGATGCTGAAGCGCAAGGGCAAGAGCCTGCCCGGAATCACCGGCGCTTCGCTGCCGTTCGAGAAAATCATCGACCTGATCGAGCGCTCGCGCGGCACCTTCGACTTCGCCAACCACGCCCAGTCGGGCTACACGATGCGGCTGATCGAGAACATGGCGGCGGGGGTGAAGGTGGTGACCGAGAAGAAGCGGATCGCGACCGAGGATTTCTACCGCAACGACCGCTTCCTGGTGATCGAGGACCACGATCTTTCGGCCGTTCCGGAATTTCTGGCGAAGCCGATCACCTCGCAGCTGGATGTGGAGCGCTTTTCGGTCGACAACTGGGCGCGTCAGCTGCTGGCGCCAGCGGGGGAAACGCAGTGAGCGAAGAGACCAAGGGCCTGCGGCAAGCAATCGCCAAGCGCGTGCAGTGGCTGCGCTGGTACAGGTACAAGATGGCGGGGTACGACATTCACCCCAGCTGCGAGATCGAGCGCGGCCTCAACCTCGATCGCTATTTCCCGCAAGGCATTCATGTGGGCGCGCACACCATCCTTACCTCGCGCGTGACCATCCTCAGCCACAAGCTGGTACCCAAGAAGAGCCTGGGCCGCTACGATGGCGAAAAGGTGCACACCTATATCGGCGAATGGTGCGTGATCGGGATCGGCGCGGTCATCATGGGCGGGGTGCGCATCGGCGACCAGTGCGTGATCGGTTCGGGCGCAGTCATCACGAAGGACGTACCCTCGAATACGATCATGGCGGGCAATCCGGCGCGCGTGGTGCGCGAAGGGATCGAGATGGAAGACATCAAGCTCTAGTCCACGCAAGGCTGCCCGGTTGATTCCCGGTCCCACGTTGCTATGCGGCTAGCGGATTTTTCGACGACAGCATTCCCCGTTTACAATCGAGTATTCTGCACGGACGAAGTGCCTGCATCGCGGGGCGGCTGGCGACATTGAGAGGATTTGAGACATGCAGAAGACCGCCCTCGTATGCGGTGCCGGCGGGTTCATCGGCGGGCATCTGGTCAAGCGCCTGAAGGACGAAGGCTTCTGGGTCCGCGGTGTCGACCTCAAGTTCCACGAACACGCCGAAACCGAAGCCGACGATTTCGCGATCGGCGACCTGCGCGACCAGCGCTTCGTGCGCGAAGTGGTCGATCAGCGCTTCGACGAGGTCTACCAGCTGGCCGCCGACATGGGCGGTGCAGGCTACATCTTCACCGGCGAGAACGACGCCGACATCATGCACAATTCGGCGACGATCAATCTCAACGTGCTGGACGCGTGCCACAAGCGCACCATCAAGCGCGTGTTCTATTCCTCGTCCGCCTGCATGTATCCCGAGCACAACCAGCTCGACCCGGACAACCCGAACTGCGTCGAGGATTCGGCCTATCCGGCCAATCCGGACAGCGAATATGGCTGGGAAAAGCTGTTCTCCGAACGGCTCTACCTCGCCTACAACCGCAATTACGGCATGGAAAACCGCGTCGCGCGCTATCACAACATCTTCGGGCCGCTGGGCACCTGGCAGGGCGGCAAGGAAAAGGCGCCCGCCGCGATGTGCCGCAAGGTCGCCCTGGCCGACGAGGGCAGCAAGATCGAGGTGTGGGGCGACGGCAAGCAGACCCGCTCCTTCCTCTATATCGACGAATGTCTCGAAGGCACGACGCGCCTGCTGCGCTCCGACTTCGAGGGGCCCGTCAATATCGGCTCGGACGAGATGATCACCATCAACGGCCTCGCCGAAATGGTCATCGACATTTCGGGCAAGGACGTGGGGGTCGAGAACATCCCCGGCCCGCTCGGCGTGCGCGGGCGCAACTCGGACAACAACCTGATCCGCGAAAAACTCGGCTGGGCCCCGTCGCAGACCCTGCGCGAAGGCATGGAAAAGACCTACGCCTGGATATCGACCGAAGCCAAGCGGCGCGACAACCAGCGCTGACGGGCAAACGCGGCAATGCTCCATTTCCGCATCCGCGACTTTCTGTCGGTCCTGCTCTACCGGCTGCTTGCGCCCTTTTTCGGACGGTTCGGAAAGGGTGTCCGGATCGTCTGGCCGCTGCGCATCTTTGGCGCGAAATACTGCGAGTTCGGCGATGGTGCCGTGCTCCAGTACGGGGCTTATCTCGCTGTCCTGAAAGAGCATGACACGCCGCCGCTGCTGAAGGTCGGCGCGCGCACCATGATCGGCAATCATAGCCATATCGTGGTCACGAAGCGGGTCGAATTCGGCGAAGGCGTACTGACCGCGGATCGGCTGTTCGTCAGCGACAATGGCCACGAATTCGCCGACCCCACGGTGCCGATCCGCGATCAGGGGCTACGCCAGCTGGCCGAAGTGCATATCGGCGACGGGTCCTGGATCGGCGAGAATGTGTGCATTTCGGGGGCCTCGATCGGGCGCAACTGCGTGATCGCCTCCAACAGCGTGGTCACGCGCGACATTCCGGACCTGTGTGTTGCCGCCGGTGCCCCGGCGCGGATCGTCAAGCGCTACTGCCAGACACGCAAGGCATGGCGGCGAACCGATGCGGACGGCGTCGTGATCGAGGAATAGCAGCAAACCCGCAGCGGCTTGCACGCGGCATTGTCAATCCGGCACCCCCGGGGTAGTGGCACGCCGACCTTAGAGGTGGGGACTTTTCATGAGCGCCAAGAAGAAGCTGCTCGGGCTGGCGAACAGCCTCATCGCGCCCACCGGCGTGCAATTGTACCGCAAGGGCGTCGATATGGAATCGGTGCTGCGGCAGATCGCCGGTTGGAACCACGGGATAAACTCCGTGATCGATATGGGCGCGGCCAAGGGCGACTGGAGCCGGATGGCGCTCAAGCTCTTTCCCAAGGCGCAGATCCTCGGGGTCGATCCACTAGAGGAGCGCAAGCCCTTCCTCGACAAGCTGAAGGCGGAAAACCCGCGCTTCGACTACGTGCAGGCGGTCGCGGGCAAGGATGACGGGGGCACCGTCGAATTGGCGGTGACGCCCGATCTCGACGGCAGCACGATCCACGGCAGCGAGGGCGAGATGCGGACCGTGCCGGTCCACTCGGTCGATGCGCTGGTCGCGATGAAGGGGCTGAAGGGCCCGTTTTTCATGAAGTTCGACACCCACGGGTTCGAAAAGCCGATCCTCGAAAGCGCCGAAAAGACGCTGCAGCAGACGAAGTACATCGTGATGGAAGCCTACAACTTCCGCCACTCGCCCGACACGCTGCTGTTCCACGAGATGATCGCCTTCATGGAAGAACGCGGCTTTCGCGTGAGCCATCTGGTCGACATCCTCAACCGCCCGACCGACGGCGCGCTGTGGCAGATCGACCTGTTCTTCGCGCGCAAGGACGATCCGATCTTCCGCAGCGATTCCTATCGCCATGGCTGACACTGCCGAAGCGAGCAGCGCGCCGTCTCCCGCCAAGGCGGTGCCCGACCACGCGCGGCCCGACCAGTGCGTCGAGGCGATGGGCTATGCGGTCTATAACGAAGACCTCGCGCTGATCCCGCTCACCCGCCCGTGCTCGACAATCCAGACGATCAGCCCGATCAGCTACGGCAACGCGACCAAGGACGAGACCTACCGCAAGGCGATGCAGCAGGCCGATTATCTGTGCCTCGACGGGGTCTATTTCGGGCTCGCCAGCGTGATCCTCGACGGCAAGACGATGAAGCCCAACCAGGGGCCCGACATCTTCTATCACTTCATGGAGCGCCTGCAGGAGAAGAAGGGCCGCGTGTTCTTCCTCGGTGCTTCGCCCGCGACGCTGAAGAAGATGGAAGAGCGCACACACCGCGACTATCCCGATGTGGAAGTGGCCAGCTATTCGCCGCCGTTCAAGCCCGAATTCACCGACGAGGATAACGACGCGATGATCGCGGCGGTCAATGCCTTCAAGCCCGACGTCGTCTTCCTCGGCATGACCGCGCCCAAGCAGGAAAAGTGGGGCTACCTCCACCGCGACCGGCTGGATGCCAGCATCGTGGCGGCGGTCGGCGGCGTGTTCGACTGGTATGCGGGCAACCGCAAGGAAATCCACGCCTTCTGGTGGAAGATCTACATGGCCTGGCTGATCCGCACGATCGACCGGCCCGAACTGCTCAAGCGCTATCCCAAGATCGGCCTGTTCTTCTGGCACCTGATGCTGGCGCGGGTCGGAATCAGGAAACACCCGAAGTTCGACAACGGCAGGGGCTGATGCGCGCATGGCGCTGGGCGAGCCTTTCGACCTGACGGGCAAGCGCGTGTTCGTGGCCGGGCATCGCGGGCTGGTCGGCTCGGCGATTATCCGCCGGCTTGGCCAGGAAGATTGCGAGGTGCTCACCGCGCCGCGCCGGGCACTCGATCTGACGGAGCAGGCAGCGACGCGCGAATGGTTCAACCAGCAGCGGCCCGATGCGGTATTTCTTGCAGCGGCGAAGGTCGGCGGGATCGGCGCACACGCGCAGGCCCCGGCGGACTTCCTCTACGACAACCTGATGATCGAGGCGAACGTGATGGAGGCGGCGCATCGCAGCGGTGTCGCCAAGCTGCTCTTCCTCGGTTCCTCCTGCATCTATCCCAAGCATGCCGACCAGCCGCTGCGCGAGGATGCGCTAATGACCGGCCCGCTCGATCCGATACACGAGGGCTATGCGACTGCCAAGATCGCAGGCATCCGGCTCGCGCAAGCCTATCGGCAGCAGCACGGGCGCGACTTCATCTCGGCAATGCCGACCAATCTCTACGGCCCCGGCGACAATTTCGGCCCCACCACCAGCCATGTCCTGCCCGCGCTGATCCGCAAGGCGCATGAGGCGAAGCTGGCGGGCGATACGACGATGGAGATCTGGGGCACGGGATCGGCCCTGCGCGAGTTCCTCCATGTCGACGACCTCGCCGACGCCTGCGTATTCCTGATGCGCGAATATTCGCAAGACGCGCACATCAATGTCGGCTTCGGGGAGGATATTGCGATCCTCGATCTGGTGCGGCTGGTGAACGACGTGGTCGGCTTCACCGGCGAGATCGTCCACGACCGCACGAAGCCCGACGGCACGCCGAGGAAGCTGATGGACAGTTCCAGACTGAACGCGCTCGGCTGGCGGCCACAGGTCAGCCTTCGCGAAGGTATCGCGCAGACCTACCAATGGTTCGTGCAAGAGCTTGAAACCGGGCACATCCGCGACCTGTCATAGTGGTTTCAGATCGCGCCCCTACCCGGCCGACGCGGTTTGACTTGAAGGCGCAAGGCACTAGAAGGCGCGCGTTCCCCAGCCGGGCCGGAACGGCCTTTGAAGACACGGACGGACATTCTCCATGACCTCTCCTCTCAGGCTCGGCATTATCGGCGCCGGGCGCATGGGGATTACCCATTATTCGATCGCCAACGCGCATGAGCATGCGGCCATCACGGGTGTCGCCGACCCTTCCAAGCTCGTCACCACGATGCTGGGCAAATATGCGAAGGTCGGCACCTACAAGGATTACAAGGGCCTGCTGAAGGGCGAGGAACTGGACGGCGTGCTGGTCTGCACTCCGCCTGCCTTCAACCCCGACATCCTCGACGCGGTGCTGGAGGCGAAACTGCACGCTTTCGTCGAAAAGCCCTTCATGCTGAACAGCGCCGACGGCGCGCGGTTCGCCGCCGGGTTCGATGCGGCAGGCCTGGTCAACCAGGTCGGCTACGTGAACCGCTGGAACGACATGTTCACCAAGGCGCGCAGCTTCGTGGCCGAGGGGCTGATCGGCGAACCGCTGCGCTTCCGCAGCGAGATGTTCAGCGGCACCATCATCCGCGATGTGGGCGAGGCGGGCTGGCGCTCCACCCATGCCAATGGCGGCGGCGCGATCTACGAGATGGCAAGCCATGCGATCGACCTGATCGCCTATTTCTTCGGCGCGCCGGATCGCGTCGGCGGCACGAGCCTCTCCAAGGTCTATTCGAAGAACGTGGAAGACATTGTCAGCTCCAGCCTGTTCTACGAAAGCGGCCTTGCGGGCACGCTCTACGTCAACTGGTCCGATGCGAGCTACCGCAAGCCGACCAACAAGTTCGAGATTTTCGGCAAGTCCGGCAAGATCCAGGTCGACCAGCACGGGATGAAGGTCTTCCTTGCCGAAGCCAGCGAGGCGCCCGGGCTGAAGCAGGGCTGGAACCAGATTTATATCACCGACGTGTTCTCCAGCGTGCCGTTCTACGTCCGCGGGATCGAGTATACCGCGCAGCTGTTCGACTTCATCGCGTCGATCAGGGAAGGCAAGCCGGTGCGCTGCACCTTCGCCGATGCGACCGCAAACCTGCGCGTGATGGAGCAGCTCTTCGCCGACGACGCGGCCCAGAGAGCCGGAACGCAGGCAGGAGACGCGGCATGAGCAAGAACGGACCAATCGACCGCATCGTCTTCGGCGACAACCAGTTCTTCGGCATCAACCACATGAGCCAGGACAAGGCGCAGGAACGCGCCGAACGCTTCGCCAAGCTCGACAACATCATGGCCGTCTACGACCACGCGATCGAAGCCGGCGTCGAGGGCATCATGCTCAACAGCAACGACCGCGCGAAGGGCATCTGCGACCGTTTCCGGGCCGACAAGGCGAAGTACGGCCACCTCAAGTGGTATCCTTCCATCCCCTATCCGCACAAATACGCGGCGATGGTCAACGACAAGGGCATGGTCGGCGCGGCGCAGGAAATGCTCTTCGCCAAGGGTGCGAAATCGGCGCTGGGCAAGATGGTCAGCGGCGGCATGGCGGTCGCCACGCTGGATGCGGTCAAACTGATGAAGATGCTCGTCGATCAGGAGATGGAGATCTACCACGATCTCGATCTGAAGGTCGTGTTCCTGCAGAACATCATCGTCGACCTGATGCTGGGCTACGACGTCGCCGAACCCTTCGTCGCCTACTGCCAGCACATCCGCAAGAAATACGGCGCCTACCCCGGCCTCATCACGCAGAACCTGCCATTCCTGCGCAGGAAGCTGATCGAGTGGGGGATCGAGGACGTCGTGATCTGCGCCTCGATCAACAAGATCGGCTATCTCATGTCGCCGGGTGTCGAGGAATACGAGCGCGTGCTGGCCGAGAACGACGGGACGAAATACCCGGTCATGGCGATGTCGACGCTGGCGTCGGGCGCGGTGCCGCCGGTGGAAGCCTACGACTACATCAACAAGCTCAACGTGCAGTCGGTGGTGTTCGGCGCATCCTCGCCGGGCAATATCCAGCAGACCGTCTCGCTGATCGAAGGCGCGCCCGCATGAAGGTGCTGATTACCGGAGGCGCCGGATTCATCGGTTCGCGACTGGCGCTGCGGCTGGTCGAGAACGGGCACGAGGTGACCGTGCTCGACAACCTGCTGGAGCAGGTCCACGGCGACGATCCCGAGAAATCCGAGGGCTATCGCGCGGTCGCGGACAAGACCGCCTTCATCCGCGCCAGCGTGACCGACCGCGACGCGATGGAACGCGCGCTCAAGGGTCAGGAGGCGGTCGTCCACCTCGCGGCCGAGACCGGCACGGGTCAGTCGATGTACCGGATCGCGCATTATTCGGACATCAATATCGGCGGGACCTCGCTGCTGCTCGATATCCTCGCCAACTCCGAACATGCGGTTAAGCGCGTGGTCGTCGCGTCCTCGCGCTCGATCTACGGCGAGGGCCGCTACCGCACGCCCGATGGCGGCTATGTCTATCCCGATCACCGCGCCGAGGCCGACATGCAGGCGGGCGATTTCGAGGTGAAGCACCCGGGCGTCGACGGTCCGCTCGAACTGGTCTCGACCGACGAGGAATCGAAAATCCATCCCAGCTCGGTCTACGGCATCACCAAGCAGGTGCAGGAACAGCTGGTGATGACCGTGTGCCCCTCGATCGGGATCGAGGGCGTCGCCTTCCGCTACCAGAACGTGTTCGGCCCGGGGCAGTCGCTGTCCAACCCGTATACCGGCATCCTGTCGATCTTCTCGAACCTGATGATGCAGGGCAAGCCGATCAACATCTTCGAGGATGGCGAGGAAAGCCGCGATTTCGTGTTCGTCGACGACGTGGTCGAGGCGACCGTGCTGGGCGTCGAGCATCCGGCAGCGGCGAACGAGGTGTTCAATGTCGGCACCGGGGTGCCGGTGACAGTCATGACCGTGGCGAAAACGCTCTCGCGCCTACTGGAAGCCGATGTGCCGATCGAGGTCAGCGGCAATTTCCGCCTCGGCGATATCCGCCACAACTATGCCGACATGACCCGGATCGGCGAAAAGCTGGGCTTCACGCCCGCCTATGATTTCGAACAGGGCATTGCGCGCCTCGCGGCATGGGCGAAGGCAAGCGGCCCGCAGGCGAGTTCCTACGAGGAAAGCCTCGAGGAAATGCGCCGCAAGGGCCTGATGAAGTAGGGCCGATGGCGAGACGCAAGTCCAGAACCGCCCAGGTCGGCGGGCATCTTCGCGAGAACTGGCAGCTGGTCGTGCTGCTGGTCCTGCTCGCCGCGACCTTTCTGCTGGGCGGTGGCTCGCGCGGGGATATCCTCTCGCTCATCATCCTGCGCCCGCTGGCGGTCATCTGCCTCGGCCTCGGCCTTTACGGGCTGACGCGGCGCGACTGGCACGGATATCGCCTGCCGCTGGCCGTCATGGGAGCGATCATCGCGCTCATCCTCCTCCACCTGATCCCGCTGCCACCCTTCCTCTGGACCAATATTCCGGGGCGGGAGATCGTGGTCAGGGCGGGCGAGCTGGCCGGGCTCGACGGCGTATGGCGGCCGATCTCGATGGTGCCCTATCGCGGATGGAATTCCTTCTACGCCATGCTGGTGCCCGCCGCCGTCATGGTGCTGGCGGTGCAGGTGCCGGTGCGACAGCACAGGGTCTTGCTGTACCTCATGCTGGGCGCGGTGCTGCTTGCCGCCCTGGCCGGCATCGCGCAGGCGGGCAGCGGATTCAGCCCGGCGACCTACCCCTACAGGGTCACCAATATCGGCTCGCCTGTGGGCCTGTTCGCCAACCGCAACCATTTCGCCGCTCTGATGTGCATTGCGATCCCCGCTTTCGCCCTGATTGCCTCGCGCGCCCGCGAGCCGAGAAAGGCGCTGACCATCGGCCTGTCCGGAGCGGGAACGCTAATCGCCTTCCTGATGATCTTTGCGACGGGTTCGCGAGGCGGGCTGGGCTTCGGTGTCGTCGCCCTGCTGTGCGGCTGGGCGATCTGGCAGGCGCGGCCGCGGCCGATCAAGCGTCGCAAGGTCGGCCCGCAATGGATCGCCCCGGCGGTGGGCATCGCCTTCGCCCTGGTCCTGACCGTGTGCATGGCGGTGATCTTCGACCGGGCAGACGCGCTGGAGCGGATCTCGACAAGCGATGTGGCGGAGGAAAACCGCTTCGCAGTATGGCGCGTGACGGCGGCCCACATGTGGCAATACATGCCGCTGGGATCGGGCATCGGATCCTTCGTGGAAATCTTCAAGATCCACGAACCGGACGCGATGCTGGGCTTCGGCTACTGGAACCATGCCCATAACGACTGGCTCGAATGGCTGCTCGAAGGGGGCATTCCGGGCGCCATCCTCATGCTCTTCGCGGTATGGGCGTGGCTTCGCGGCACGCTCTATCTGTGGCGGCGGCGGCACTCGGGCGAGTATAACGTGCAGCTGGGGCTGCTGGGCGCCTCGACGATTTTAATCCTTGGTCTTTGGAGTTTCGTCGACTACCCATTGCGCGTTCCCTCGCTGGTGAGCCTCGCGGCGGTCGCGGCGGTCTGGATGACGGCGCCGAGGGTGATCAAGGCCTCTTCCTCGCGGGACGATTAGTATGCTTCGACAAGGCCGGGCGCGATAAAGGTGCGCGGTTCGGGACAGTTCAAACGGGGTCGGGATCGAGCCATGCGAATGAAACTGCTTGTGGGTGTGGCAGCGATTGCCCTGGCGGGCTGTGCCGGAAAACCGGCCCCGATCGGGGGGGCGCCGGGCCTTCAGGTGGTCGAGGGCGACCTCCCGCCGCCGACCGGCGACGACGTGGTCGGGCCGACCATATCCTACGGCGTGGGTCCGTTCGACACGCTCAGCATCGACGTTTTCGGCGTGCCCGAACTCAGCGAACGCAAGGTCAAGGTCGATGCCAACGGCCAGATCGAGTTTCCGCTGGTCGGCACGCTGACGGTCGCCGGGCTGGAAGCCAATGAAGTATCTGCGCTGATCGAAAGCCGGCTGCGGGGCCAGTTCGTGCGCGACCCCGATGTGACGACCACGGTCGAGGACACCGCAGCGCGTTCGATCGTCGTCTATGGCCAGGTCATGCAACCCGGCGTCTACCCGGTGGAAGGCAAGTCCTCGCTGCTCAAGTCGGTCGCCACGGCGCGGGGCCTTTCCGAATTCGCCAATTCCGAAGACGTCGTGGTGTTCCGGACGGTCAACGGGCAGCGCATGGCGACGCTCTACAATCTCGAAGCGATCAGCCGCGGAATGTACGGCGATCCCGCGATCTATCCGAACGATACGGTCGTCGTCGGGGAAAGCCGTTCGCGCAGGCTGTTCGACAACCTCGTCGGAGCCGCCGCGCTGATCGCAACCCCTCTGACGGTTCTTCTTCAGACCACCCTCGACTGATTGATAAGGCGTAGTTTCAGGCAATGAGCATGGCGGGAAATCCTCCCTCGGACAGGGGCAGCACGCTGTTGGACGATGGCGGCGACGGGTCGGAGAGCCCCACCCGGATCCGTAACGAGACCCCGCTGATCCGCGAGTACTGGGCGATCCTCGTCCGCCAGAAATGGGTCGTCGCAGGGATCGTCGTTCTCGCCCTGCTCGCCGGTCTGGCGATCACCCTGCTGGCAACGCCGCAATACAGCGCCAGCTCGCGGATCGAGATCAGCCGCCAGGAACAGCAGATCACCAATGTCGAGGGGGTCGATCAGGTCGACCGCACCTTCGATCAGGAATTCTACGACACGCAGTACCAGCTGCTGCGCACGCGCGCGATCGCCGAGCGGGTGGCGCGCGAGATGCGGCTGGCCAGCAAGCCCGAATTCTTCGCCGCCCACGGGCTCGATGGCGACAATACGCCCTTCCTGGCCGACACCGGGGCGGCACCCTCGCGCGAGGAACTCGCCCGCCGGGAGGAGACCGCGGTAGACCTGTTGCTGGATAACATCGCGATCAAGCCGGTCGTGCGGTCGGCTCTTGTCGACATCGAGTATACCAGCGCCTCGCCCGCGATCTCCGCGCAGGTCGCGAATGAGTGGGCCCGCCAGTTCATCGCCGAGAGCATCGACCGCCGCTACGAATCGACCGCCGAGGCGCGCGAATTCCTCGAGCGGCGGCTGGCCGAGCTGCAGCAGGAGGTGGAGGAATCGGAACGCCGCCTCGTCACCTACGCGAACGAGAACGACATCGTCATCCTCGAGCGGGTAGAGCAGGACGGCAATACCGTCGCCAGTCCGACGCTGGCTTCGCGCAATCTGGAGGCGATCAACGAAGCCCTCAACGAAGCGACTGCGCAGCGCGTCCTGCTCGAATCGCAGGCGCGGACCGGCGCCGGCGGCAGTACGGTCAACAATACGGCCATCTCCAATCTGCGGGCTCGCCGGTCCGAACTCCAGGCGCAGTATGCGGAGCTGATGGTCCAGTTCGAGCCGGGCTATCCCGCCGCCAGGAACCTGCAGGAACAGATCGCCTCGCTCGATCAGGCCATCGCGCGCGAGGAAGCCCGGGTGCGGGGCGGCGCGCAGGACGAATACCGCGCGGCGGTGGAGCGTGAGGAAACGCTGCGGGCGCGCGTCAACGCGCTGACCGGGCAGCTGCGCGACCAGGAACGCGCGCGGATCCAGTACAATATCTACCAGAACGAGGTCGACACCAACCGCCAGCTCTACGAGGGCGTGCTGCAGCGCTATCGCGAGATCGGCGTCGCAAGCGTGGGCGCCAGCAATATCGCGATCGTCGACGAAGCCCAGATTCCCGCCGGTCCGTCTTCACCCAACCTTCCGCTCAACCTGCTGATCTCGCTGTTTGCGGGGTTTGCGCTGGCAGGCGTCGCGGTGTTCACGCTCGAACAGCTCGACGAGGGCATTCGCGATCCGGCCGACGTCACCTTGCGGACAGGCCTCCCGTTGCTGGGTGCGGTCCCGACGACCGACGAGGATACCGAGGAGATTTCGGAGATCATCCGCGATCCCAAGTCGGACCTTTCCGAAGCCTATCTCACCGTCCGGTCGAACCTTGCGATGTCGACCACCCACGGCGTGCCCCGATCCTTCATGGTCACCTCCAGCCGCCCGGCCGAGGGCAAGAGCACGACCAGCTATGCCCTTGCCTGCGTCATCGCGCGGACGGGCAAGCGGGTGGTGCTGATCGACGCGGACATGCGTTCGCCGTCGATCCACACCCTGTTCGACATGACGAACGAAAACGGCTTCACCGATTACCTGACCGGGCAGGACGATCTGCGCGGGCTGGTGCGCGAGACCGGCATCCCCAATCTCTGGCTGATGACCGCCGGGCGCACCCCGCCGAGCGCCGCCGAACTGCTCAGCACGGACCGGGCGAAGGACATGGTGGACAAGCTGCTGGAGCAGTTCGACCACGTGGTCGTCGACGCGCCGCCGCTGCTCGGCCTCGCGGACGCGCCGCTCATCAGCCGGTCGGTGCAGGGCGTGGTCTACGTGATCGAGGCGCGCGGTGTTCCGATCCGCGGCATCAACATGTCGCTCGAGCGGCTGTATGACAGCAATTCCACCGTGCTCGGCGCTGTGATGACGAAGTTCTCCGGCAAGGAAAGCTCGCAATACGGCTATGGCTACGGATATGGCTACGGCTACGGGCTCAATTACGGGCGCGAAGAAAAAACGGCCTGATGCCCCGCCTTCCGATTTCTGACGGCAAGGCCCGGTGGGCCAGGCCCCTGCTGCTGGTTTTCGCCCTGCTCCTCGCGTGGAGTTCGATAACGCAGGCGGGCAGCATGGTCTTCCATGTCCGCAACCCGAGCCTTGCGCTGTGGTTCGACGCCGACGATCCGGTCGCGCTGGTGCGTGCCGCCGAAGCCCGCCTCGCGGTCCGATCGAACGAGGATAATGCCGGAGCCCGCGCGGTGGGCGCGGCGCGGCGCTCGATCGCGCAAAACCCTCTCAACGCCGATGCTTTCGGCCTTTACGGGCTGGTCCGGCTGGCGAATTCGGACCTCAGCGTGATCGGTCGCCAGATGGCGATGGCCGACCGTCTCTCGCGCCGCGATCTCGGTACGCAGCTGTTCCTGATCGAGGACTCGGTGCGCCGGAACGACGTGGCCGAGGCGCTGGAGCATTACGACACCGCGATGCGGGTCTCGGACAGCATCCGGCCGACGCTCTATCCCATCCTTACCGAAGCGATGCGCGAACCGGCGATCCGCAAGCGCTTCCTGCCCTATATGGACGCATCGACGCCGTGGCTCGAGCCGTTCCTGCGCTATGCCATCTCGAATTCCAGCGAGCCCGCCTCGATCGTCGCGCTCGCGGTGGAGGCGGGCGGCTTCCCCGAAGGCCCGCAATTCGCGACCCGCGTGCCCGAGCTGCTTTCGGTCGTCGTGGGGCAGGAGGATTACGACACTGCCCGCAGGCTGTACGAGGTTGTCGGCGGTGGCGATCCCGCCACGCTGCGCGACGTGCGGTTCACCGAAGCGACGACCGAGACTTCGCTTGCCCCCTTCACCTGGCAACCCTTCCAGATGGGCGACGTCGATTCGCTGTTCATTGCCGGCGCGGATTCGCGGCTGGAGCTGGAAGCGCGCATGAGCGCCGGCGTATCCGCGGGGATCATGCGCAGGCTGCTGGCCCTGCCGCCCGGCACCTACGCCATGGCCTTCCCGATGCAGTCGGAGGGGCACGACCCGGCCGACACCGCGCAGATGCAGATCGCCTGCGTATCGCAGGGGGGCCGGAATGTGATCGCCGATGCGCGGCGGGATCTCGCGTCCGAGTTCGTCCTGGGCCGGGAATTCACCGTGCCGCGCGGATGCGCCTATCAGATGGTGACCCTGTCGGTGAGCACGCGGGCCACCCCCGGAGAAATCGTGCTCACCATCGACTCGCCGGGGCTCGGAACGCGCTAGGGCGCGCCGGTCATTCCAGCGTATTGGCGCAAGCGATTGCGCGCTGCGCCTGACCGCCACTGTCCTCCGCGTTTTCGGCCATCCGCCGCTCGATATCTGCGGAAACGGTGCGGCCCTCTCTGCCATCGGCCGAGCGGGCGCGCCTGGCGAATTCGTCGGCGGCGGCGTTGATCATGCGGACCTCGCGCGAATCCGTGCCCGAAGTCAGCGGCGCCAGCGCGGTCGCGGTGATCCGCAACGCGGCCGCGCAGCCGATGGCGCGGTCGTAATCGCTCGAATCGCCGTCCTCGTCGATACGCCCCGCCAGCGAAAGCGCCTGCGCCACGCCCGGCGGATCGCTCGCCTCTTGGTCGGCACGCGCCGTCTCCGTAGCCTCGTCCGCACCCGAGCAGGCGACGAGCAGAACGGGCACAACCAGTGCGGTCAGGATACGGCTGGAAAGCATTGCATCATCCGGTGGATACGGGATGCATGCCTTAGCCGTGCCGGGACAGGCGGTCCACCCGGCCCGGCGGCACGCTATCTCAATGCGCGCCCGCCCAGATCCCGCGCGTATCGTAAACCGTCATGTGGCGGCGTTCTTCCGCCGGAATCGAGCGAAACAGGTCGTGGTCGACGAGCACGATCAGGATGCCGCAGGTCTCCAGCGCGGTGTCGATGTCGATCAGCTGCGCGCCGGTGTCGCCGAATTCGACCGGCAGCTCCTTCGCATAGGGCTCGACGATGGCAATCCGATCGCCGAACTGGCGCGCCAGCCGCGCGGCGATGAAGCGCGCGGGGCTTTCCCGGAAATCGTCGATATTGGCCTTGAAGGCGAGGCCGAGGCACGCGACCCGCGCCTGAGGGTTTTCGGCCACCAGCGCGCTCGCACGATCGAGCACGTGGTGCATCTTGGCATCGTTGACCTCGCGCGCGGTGCGGATCACGCGCGATTCCTCGGGTGCGCCGTGGACAATGAACCACGGATCGACCGCGATGCAGTGTCCGCCGACGCCGGGGCCCGGCTGCAGGACGTTCACGCGCGGGTGACGGTTGGCGAGGCGGATCACCTCCCACACGTCGAGGCCCTGCTTGTCGGCGATCATCGAGAGCTCGTTGGCGAAGGCGATGTTGACGTCGCGATAGGCGTTTTCGACCAGCTTGGTCATTTCCGCCGCGCGCGCTTCGGTCGTCACGCATTCGCCGCGCACGAAACGCTTGTAGAAGGCAAGCGCCTTGCGCGCACAACGCGGCGTGATCCCGCCGACCGAGCGGTCGTTATGCACAAGCTCTTCCAGAATGCGCCCCGGCAGCACGCGCTCGGGGCAATAGGCGACCGCGATATCGGGCGTGCTGGGCACGAGGCCGGGCATCGAGAGATCGGGGCGCTTTTCGGCCAGCCGGTCGCGCACGGCGTCGGTCGTGCCGACCGGGCAGGTCGATTCGACGATCACCAGCGCGCCCGGCTTGAGCACGGGCGCGATCGCGTCCGCTGCCGCCATGACGTAGCCCGTATCGGGCTCGTGCTGACTGTCGCGCTTGAAGGGGGTGGGCACGGCGATGACGTAGACGTCGGCCGTAGGCATCTGCGTGCTGGCGCGCAGGGTGCCGCGCGAGACAACCGCCTGGACCAGTCCGTCGAGATCGACCTCCTCGATATGGATATCGCCCCGGTTGATCGTCTCGACCACGTCCTGCGAGGTATCGACCCCGATCACCTCGCACCCGCTGCGCGCGATGATCGCGGCGGTCGGCAGGCCGATATAGCCGAGGCCGACCACGGCCACCGTGCATTTGTCGTTCGTCATGCGGCCTTCCTGTCGCGGCATTCCATGCGGGCGCTTTTGCACGGACGCGGTAAAATTTATGGTAACGCCCCGGCTGCTAGGGCGGTTGGCAGGCAAGGAGTCTCGCGTGGAGATATTGGTTACCGGAGCCGCCGGATTCATCGGCGCGGCCTTGGCCGAGGCGCTGTGCGCGCGTGGCAACCGCGTGATCGGAATCGACAATCTGAACGATTATTACCCGGTTTCGCTCAAGCGCGACCGGCTGGAGCGCGTGGCGAAGTGCGCGGGCGAGGCCTTCCGCTCCATCCACTGCGACTTCGCCGACCACGAAGCGCTGGAGCGGGCGCTGGAGGGCGAGAGCTTCACCCGGATCGCGCATCTCGGCGCGCAGGCGGGCGTGCGCTACTCGCTCCAGAACCCGCGCGCCTATGCCCATTCCAACCTCAACGGGCATCTCAACATGCTCGAACTGGCGCGGCAGCGGCAGGTCGAGCACATGGTCTATGCCAGCTCGAGCTCGGTCTATGGGGGCAACGAGAAGGTGCCCTTCTCGGTCGAGGACCGGGTCGACCATCCCTACTCGCTCTATGCCGCGACCAAGAAGGCGGACGAGCTGATGAGCGAAAGCTACGCCCATCTCTACCGCCTGCCGCAGACGGGCCTGAGGTTCTTCACCGTGTACGGCCCCTGGGGGCGACCCGACATGATGCCGTGGATCTTCACCTCCAAAATCCTCGCGGGCGAACCGATCCCGGTCTTCAATCACGGGAATATGCAGCGCGATTTCACTTTTATCGAAGATATCGTACGCGGCGTGATCGCCTGCCTCGATTCCCCGCCCGCCGATGACGGTGCTGCCAAGCCCGGCGGCAGCGTGGCCCCGCACGCCATCTACAATATCGGCAACAACGCCCCCGAACAGCTGATGGACGTGATCGCGATCATCGAGCAGGCCTGTGGCCGCAAGGCGCAGGTCGAGATGCACCCGATGCAGAAGGGCGACGTGCCACGTACCTTCGCCCATATCGACGCCATCGCGCGTGACCACGGTTTCCAACCCGAAACCACCGCCGCCGAAGGCTTCCCGCGCTTCGTCGACTGGTTCAAGGCCTATCATGGGATAGGCTAGTTGCCGGCCATCAGCTCCGCGATGCGCTGCGATGACTTGCCGTCGCCGAAGGGGTTGTGCGCCTGGGCCATCGCGGCATAGGCGGCCTCGTCGTCGAGCATGCGGTTCACCTCGCGCTCTATGGCTTCGGGGTCGGTACCGACCAGCCTGGCCGTGCCCGCTTCGACGCCCTCGGGCCGCTCGGTCGTCTCGCGCATCACCAGCACCGGCTTGCCGAGCGCAGGCGCCTCTTCCTGCACCCCGCCGCTGTCGGTCAGCATCAGCGTGCTCGCCTGCATCAGCGCGGCGAAATTGGGGTAGTCGAGCGGTTCGAGCAGCGCGACATTCTCCAGCCCCGCAAGCTCTGCCTGCATGATCTCGCGCACGTTGGGGTTCAGGTGGACCGGGAACAGCACGGCGGTATCCTCGCGCGCGGCAATCCGCCGGATCGCCTCGGCAATCGCACGCATCCCGTCGCCGAAATTCTCGCGCCGGTGGCTGGTCACGCCGATGATCCGCTTGCCCGCAAAGGGTGCGGCGGCGGCACTCAGATCGGCGGCGAGCGCGGGCCTGTCCGCAATCGCGTCGAGCACCCAGTGGAGCGCGTCGATCACCGTATTGCCGGTGACATGGACGGTCGCCGGGTCGACATTCTCGCGCTTGAGCGCCTCGGCGGCGGTCTGCGTCGGCGCGCAGTGGAGCGCGGCCATCGTGCCGATGACCTTGCGATTGACCTCCTCGGGCCAGGGATGGTGGATGTCGCCGCTGCGCAGCCCCGCTTCGACATGGGCGATCGGGATCTTGCGATAGAACGCCGCGAACGCGCCGCACATGGCGCTCGCCGTATCGCCCTGCACCACCACCCAGTCGGGTTGTTCGGTGTCGAGCACTTCGCCGATCCCGGTCAGCAGCCGCGCGGTCAGCGCGTCGAGGCTCTGGCCGGGCTGCATCACCGCGAGATCGTGATCGGGCACCAGCCCCGCGATATCGAGCACCTGGTCGAGCATGCCGCGATGCTGGCCGGTGACGATCACCACCGGATCGAACCGGGGATCGTCCTTCAGCAGGTGGACGAGCGGGAACAGCTTGATCGCCTCCGGCCTGGTCCCGAAGACGATTGCGATCTTTTGCGGGGCGGTTTCCTGCGTGCGGGCCATGCTCCGGCCCTTACGCAAAGCGCGGCGTTAAGCCTAGTCGTCGCTCTCGTCGTCGGCTTCGGGCGCGGGCAGCGGCTGGGCGTCGACCTCGGCCTCGCGTTCCTTCTCAAGCCGCTCCATATATTCGCGCTCGATCTGTTCGACCCGCTCCTGCTCGGCGGCGGCATCCTCGTCGATGGTCGCGAGGCGCTCGGCCCGCGCTTCGGCGATCAGCTGGCCGAACCGGGCGGTCGAGCCGTTCTCGCGCGCTTCGTAGGCCGCATCGATCATCTTCTGCGAGCACCCGGTAAAGCCCGCGGCGCCGGTGGGCGAGCAGCTCATCGCGCCGAAATCGCCCACGAATTCGAGGCTTTCGACACGCCGCGCCCAGGCGGTGTTTTCCGGATCGTCGCTGTAACGCAGGTTCGAGGGGATGCGGTAGCGGTCTTCCTCGGGCAGGCGCGCGACCACGCAGATGACGTCTTCGGGGCAGGGCGCGACCTCATCGTCGCCATAGGCGATCACCATGTTGACCTGGTCGCCGCCCTCGTCTTGCGCGAGAGCGGGCGTACCGGCTCCGATGGCAAGGATGGCAGCGAGCGTGGCGGATGCAAATTTCTTCATGGTGTGCCCCTTGAAAGCCAGGATTGACGGCATGGGAGATTTCGGGTGCGTCAGCCGCGCCATAAGCGACGCGAGTGGCTGAACGATGACTGAAGTGGGCGAGCTTGCGCGCATCACACGCGCTCGCTCAGGCGGATGGCGGCACGGCAGCCCAGCCGGATCGCGGCGGACAGCAGCGGATAGGCGGGCGCCTGCTCGGCTCCGGCGGCGATCGCGGCATCGTGATGCTCGCGCTCTTCCTCGCGGAATTTCTCGATCATGCCCTGCAGCTCGGGTTCCTCGTCGGCCTCCTGCAAGGCGTCGAGCTGCCGCGAATAGTGATTGTCGATCTCGGTCTCGACCGCAGCGGTGCAGGCCATCGCGGCCTTCGGGCCGATCAGCGCGGTGGTTGCGCCCAGAGCATAGCCCGCAACCGACCAGAAGGGATGCAGCGCGGTCGGGCGCACGCCGCGCTCCGCCATCAGCGCGTTGAACGCATCGTGGTGCTCGTCTTCCTGCCGCGCCATCGCGGCGATCTCGCCCGAATGCGGCGCGCGGTCGCCCATCACCGCCAGCTGCCCGGCATAGATGCGGGTCGCGCCGAACTCGCCCGCCTGGTCCACCCGGATCATCCGTTCGATGTGATTCTTCATGACGCCTTCCACTTTCTGGCGAGCAGGAGGAGCGCGGCGACGCCCGAGCCCACCGAAATGAGAAAATTGTAGCCTGCCAGCGAAACGCCGAACAGGGTCCATGGTGCCACATCGCAGCGGATCAGCGGCGTATTGAGGATCGCATCCATCGCACTGCCCCCTCCGGCGGAGGGTATGGTCGAACAGTCGGTCACGCCGTCCCACCAGTCATATTCGACGCCCGCGTGGAACCCGCCGATCAGGCCCGACGCGATGATCGCGAGCGCGGCGAAGGCCACCCACAGCCGCTGGGGCGGGGCGATGAAGGCGAGCACCGCGAGGGCGAGCGCGGCGAAATGCGGCCAGCGCTGCCACCAGCACATCTCGCAGGGGAAAAGCCCGAAGGCGTACTGGCTGAGATAGGCTCCACCCAGCAGCAGCGCGGGGACGAGCAACACGATCCAGCGCGCGGCCCGCGCATATGGCGTATCGAGCATCCCCCCTACTCCCGAGTCCTTGTTGGGACGTTTTCGAAACGCAAAACCGGATTCCACTTTTGCTGAAAACGTCCCTTACTTGCGCAGCGCGACCGAGCTGGACGTGGTGCGGCGCAGGGTCTTGATCGCGTAGTCGAGCTGGAAATCCTCGATCCCCTGCTCCTTCAGCTCCTCGGCGGTCTGCGAGAAGCGCGGGTCCGCCTTCAGGTCACGCTCGAGATCGTCGTCCTTCAGCTCGGCCTCGTTGATGAGGTGGCCGCGCAGGTCGCTCTCGCGCAGCTGGTACTTCATCCGCCGTTCGAGATCGGGGTCGGAGATCTGCGGCACGCGGATGTCGGGCTTGATCCCGCCTTCCTGCACCGAGTGGCCCTTGGGCGTGAAATAGCGCGCGGTGGTGAGCTTGAGCGCGGCATCGCTGCCCAGCGGGACGAGCGACTGGACACTGCCCTTGCCGAAGCTGCGCTCGCCCATGATCAGCGCGCGGCGGTGATCCTGGAGCGCACCCGCGACGATCTCGCTCGCCGAGGCGGAGCCCGCATCGATCAGCACGATCAGCGGAACATCCGCCGCGATCTGGCCGCGATACATCGTTTCCGCATTGTAGGAGAGCGATTCGCCCTGCGCGCGCCCGCGCTGCGACACGATCCGCCCCTCGTCGAGGAACAGGTCGGACAGCGCCACCGCTTCGTCGAGCGATCCGCCGGGATTGGACCGCAGATCGAGCACCAGGCCGTTGATCCGGCCACTCGCCTCGCGCTGAATCTCGCCCCAGGCCGCGAACACGTCCGCACCGACATCGCGCGAGAATTCGTTGACCGTGATGATCCCGATATTGCCCTCGGCGAGGCTGTGCGTGACCGGCTCCAGCTCGATCACGCCGCGCGTCACGCTGGTTTCGATCGGCTCCTCGCTGCCGGGGCGGAAGATCGTGAGATTGATGCTGGTGCCCGCAGGCCCGCGCATCTGCGCCACCGCCTCGTCCAGATCGCCGCCGTAGATCAGCTTGCCGTCGAGGTGGGTGATGAAGTCGCCCGCCTTGATGCCCGCCTTTTCGGCCGGGCTGCCGCGGAACGGGCTGATGACCTTCACCGCGCCGTCTTCCATCACGACCGACAGGCCGAGGCCCGAATAATTGCCGTCGATCAGGGTTTCGAGCCGCTGGAGGTCGCTCCCGTCGAGATAGGCCGAGTGCGGATCGAGGCTGGCGAGCATTCCGTCGATCGCGCCGCGGATCAGCTTCTCGTCGTCGACCGGATCGACATAGCTCGCCTTGACCCGCTGGTAGGTCGCGAAGAGCTTCGCGAATTCGGGCGCCACGCGGCTGTCGACCTGCGCCATCCCCGCAGTCGCGATGGGAATCATGGCGAGCGCCGAGACCAGCGCGAGAGAACGGGCGACAACGGGCAGTTTCATAGAGTCGGACCTTCCGGACATTCCTCCCCATGTATCGCGCACAAGGGATTAACGCCAGATGCACTCGCGCGCCGGCGATGTCCCGTTTCAGTTCGACAGATGGTCGAGCGGGTTCGCCGGACGACCGCCGAGCCGCAGCTCGAACCCGATCGGCCCGCCTTCGGGCGGCGCCACGCCTAGCGGCGCGCCATCGGTCAGCGTGTCGCCCACACTCACGTCGGTCCGCGCAAGGCCGGTGATCAGGCTTGTCCAGCCGCCCGGATGTTCGACGATCACGATCCGCCCGTAGCCCCGGAACGGCCCGGCGAAGGCGACCCTGCCGGGCGCGGGCGTGACGATCTGCGCGCCATTGCCCGCGCGGATGAGCAGGCCTTCCGAACGCCCGCCGCCGGGGTCGACCGATCCGAAACCGCGCAGCGTCCGCCCGTCGACCGGCAGCCGCAGATTGGCGGGCGAGCGGGCCTGGCGGCCGGTCGATGGCGCGATCCGCGTGGCATTTCCCGGTGCGCGCGCCTGCGAGGGCTGCGCGGGGCGGATCACCGGGCCGGGCAGCGCGGCCAGCTCGTCGCGCAAGGAACCGGCGGCATCGATCCGCTCGACCAGTCCGTCGAGATCGCGCGCCTGTTCGGCATAAGCGAGCGCGCGCTCCTCCAGCCGGTCGGCCTCGCCGCCCCGGCGGCGCGCGGCGAGCCGCTTGCGGGTCTCGATCTCGGCGAGCTGGCTGCGGCGCAGCGCCAGCCGCTCTTCCTGCTGCGCGAGGCCCGCCAGCACCATCTCGGCCTCGTCACGCAGCGCGCGGCTGCGGTCGATCTCGGCGCGCAGCGCCGCCGTGCGCCCGCGCACCTCGGGGATCGTCGTTTCGAGAACCGCGCGCAAATAGACCGTCTCGCGGATCGAGCCGGGGCGGAAAATCGAGAGGATCAACGGGCGGCGGGAGAAGTTCTGGAGCGCCCCGGTCAGGCGGATCAACGGCTCGCGCCGCTCACCCAGCCGGGCATCGAGGGCGCGTTGCTGGCGCGCGATCAGCGACAGGCGCCCCTGCGCCACCGCAATCTCGGCCTCGGTTTCCTGGATGCGGGCGGCGAGCGCGGCGGCCTCGCTGGCCACGCGCTCTGCCTCCTGCTCGGCCTGCGCGGCGGCTTCTTCGAGCGAGCGAGCCCGTTCCGCTGCCCGCTGCGATGCGCGCTCTGCCTGCGCGATCGCGGCGCGAACATCCTCGGCATTCTCGAACGCCGCAGCCCCTTCCTGCCCGCGCACCTGCGGGCTCAGCGCAAGCGCGGCGAGCGCCGCGAGCGGCACGGCGAAAAGGGCGAGGCGTCCAAGCATCGGGCGCTATCCTGCCCGATGATAGGGATGGCCCGCAAGAATGCTTGTGGCGCGGTAGAGCTGTTCGGCGAGCATCGCGCGCGCCAGCAGATGCGGCCATGTGGCGCTGCCGAAGGCGAGCAGCAGGTCGGCCTCGGCACGCTGCTCGTCGCTGTGGCCATCCGCCGCGCCGATCAGGAAACGCGTCTCGCGGATGCCGCCGTCGCGCCATTCGCCGAGGATCTCGGCGAGCTTTTCGGACGAAAGATCGCGCCCCTTCTCGTCGAGCGCAACGGTGCGAAACGGTTCCTTGTGCGGCGGAATGCGTCCGCCGGTCTCGGGAAGTTCGGTCAGCTTCGTGTCCCACGCGATCCGCGTAAGATAGCGTTTCACCAGCTCGGCCTCGGGCGAGCGCCCGATCTTGCCGCGCGCGAGGATGTGCAGGAGCATAAGATTTTCCGTCGATTGTTGGGCGTCGCGTATGGCCCGGTCGGGTCGACGGGGCGGCTCCGGCCCTCTCCCCCCTCCCGGCCACCCATTAGGATAATGCCGTGGGTGGCCGGGAGGGGGAGAGGGCTGGTACCGGGCGCAGGCCAAGCGTCAGCTTGGCCGGATAGACGCCACTCTAAGCATTCCCGCCGGCAGCCATCTTGCCCTCATCGCCGAAGGACCACATGCGTTCGATATTGTAGAAGCTGCGGACTTCGGGGCGGAACAGGTGGACCACCACGTCGCCCGCGTCGATCACCACCCAGTCGGCCGCGGGCAGCCCTTCGAGCCGCACGGGGCCGTAGCCGTCCTGCTTGATCTTCTCGGCCAGCTTCTGCGCGATCGCGGCGACCTGCCGGGTCGAGCGGCCCGAGGCGACCACCATGTGATCGGCCATGCTCGACTTGCCTTCGAGATCGATGCTGACGATGTCCTGCGCCTGATCGTCGTCGAGATGCTGCATCACCAGCGCGTGCAACGCATCGGAGCGATCATTGCTCATGCGCGCCCCCTTGCTGGAAGCGGCGATTCCGGCGGGAGCGCCGGAGGGTGCTGAGGTGGTCTGCGCATGTGCCATGGGCGTCGTCGATACTCCTGTCATTCCCCTGAGATAAGAATGGCCGGGAGCATATGCGAGTCATGCGCCCCCCGGGTCCGTGGCGGTCCCCATGCCGGGTATCGGCCGATGGGTTATCTGATCGCGGATCGGAGCGGATGCGTTACGTCCGACAAACTCACGGGCCCAGTCGGGCTCGCCGGCGCGGATCGCCGTGGCGGACCGGGCATCGGGATCAAAACGCAAAGTCACCAGGGTCGGTGCGCTCCATTCGCCCCTGTTCCTGAACCGCGGGGCATCCATGCGGAAGCGCCGCAGCATGGCCGCCGCGGGGCTTGCGACGGTCGCCATCTCATACCCCGGTCTGGCGATGACCGCAATCGGCACGCTCCACACGATCCGCCGCCACGCCTTCCACCTGTGGAATGTCACCAGATTGTCAGACCCCATCAGCCAGACGAATTCGTGGCCTCGATAGCGGTTCTTGAGGGCCGCGATCGTATCCACCGTGTAGCGCGTTCCCAGATCGCGCTCGATCGTCGTCGCCCGGATCGGCGCGCGGCGCGCCTGCTTCACGGCCGAAGCGTAGCGCGCCTGCAGGGGCGCCATGCCTTTCTTCGGCTTGAGCGGATTGCCGGGCGAGACCAGCCACCACACCTCGTCGAGACCGAGCGCACGAAGCGCGAAGAGCGAGACGCGCCGGTGCCCGCCATGCGCGGGATTGAAGCTGCCTCCCAGCAGGCCGATGCGCGGCCCCGTGCGCCCGGTGCGGCTGCGCCCCGGCATCGTGCCGGTGGCTGCGAAGCTTAACGGACGCGGTGAAAGAGAATCGGTCAAGGGCGGCGAAACCCGCATAAGCTCAATCGGTTCCGATAATTTATGGTTAATGACGGCATTTTTCACAATTCATCGTAACCAGCCTTCGATTCATCTTGTCGACTCGGCGCGGGATTCGACCGCCCCCCGCCCCCTTGCTAGCCCCCGCATCGGGACCGGAACAACGGTTAGGGGTCGAATTGAGCAATCAGGCAAGTGATCGCCGCTCGTGGAGCGAGCGCATGCAGGACTGGTTTCCGGAGCGTGAGTTTTTCATGCGCTCGCAGGGGCAGGTCCGGTTCATCAAGATCAGTTCCAAACTGCAGAAACGCACCGCCGCACTGGCATTGACCGCGTCGCTCGCGGTGGTCGGCAGCATGGGCGTGATGAGCGTGCTGCAATACCGATCGAGCGTGGAGCGGGTCGCGCTGATGGAGCGCGAGGCAGATGTCGCCACCTCGGAAGAGCGGCTCGAAGCCTACCGTGCCAATCTCGGCGCGGTGACCAAGGATCTCCAGAAGCGACAGGAATTCCTCGAAGGCATGATGCCGTTGGTGCCCGCCGACGCGGTGCGGGAAGGCACGGTGAGCGACAGTTCGGACGAAACCTCCGACATGGTCGAGAAGGTCTCCGCCGCGGTTCCCGAAGCTGCCGAACTCGCCCAGATCGAAGCGCGCCAGCTCGCCTTCGTCGAAAGCCTTACGCGCTATGCCGACCAGCGCTCTCGCCAGGCCGTATGGGCGCTGCGCGAACTGGGCCTCGACCCTGAAGCAATGCTCGCGCAGGCGGAAAAGGGCGCACGCGGCGGCCCGCTCGAGGCGCTGTTCGGCGACGAGGAGATCGATCCCCGGTTCGAGCGACTCGGCCTCAGCCTCACCCGCATGGCCTCGCTCGAATCGACGCTCGACGGCGTGCCGCAATTCCGGCCGACCGATGTGGCCGCCGCCAACTCGTCCTACGGCTATCGCCGCGATCCCTTTACCGGCCGCGCCGCGATGCACCGCGGGCTCGACTTTCCGGGCGCGATGGGCGCGCCGATCTACGCCACTGCGCGCGGGACCGTGACATTCGTGGGACGCAAGGGCGGCTATGGTAACGTGGTCGAAATCAGCCACGGGCAAGGCCTGTTAACCCGTTACGCCCACATGTCGCGTTTTGAAGCGAAGGTCGGAGACCGGGTTGAAGCAGGCGCGGTAATCGGCGCTATTGGCAGCACGGGTCGATCGACCGGCCCGCACCTGCATTTCGAGGTTCGAGTGAACGGCACCGCAGTCAATCCGCGCACATTCTTGGAGTTAGCCCCCGATGTTCTCAAAAAAGCCCGCCGAAACCCCGGCTCCCAGCGCACCGCCGCGGCCCGCGACGCCGAAGGCAGCGCCGGTGTCTAAGGGCAGCTCCTCCGGCAGTTTCTCCGTGCTCGGCGCGGACGTGACCATCACCGGCAACATCTCCGCCTCGACCGAACTGCATATCGACGGCACCGTCGAAGGCGATATCGACTGCGCCTCGCTCGTCCAGGGCGATGGCAGCCAGATCACTGGCGAGGTTACGGCCGAAAGCGCGCGCCTGGCAGGCCGGGTCGACGGATCGATCCACGCGCGCGAACTGGTGATCCTGCGCAGCGCGACGATCAATGGCGATGTCCACTATGAAGCGCTGACCGTGGAACAGGGCGCGGCGGTGCAGGGCCGTTTCGCTCCGCGCGACGCGGCTCCGGCCAAGACGGGCAGCAGCGCATCGTCCGCGACGAGTGCGACCGAGAGCAACGGCGCGGGTGCATCTTCGAGCTCGACGACAGCCGATCTGGGCATTTCGCCCTTCTCGTCGGACAACGACGCGGACAACGACAGCGAAAGCACGACCAGCTCGAACTACTATTGATCCTTGGACGGGATCGCGAGGGGCGCGCTGCCGGCGGGCGGCGCGCCCTTCGTTTGTCCGGTACCGGCGTTCCCCAGCGAAAACGCCTTGCGGTCAGCCCAGCACTTCCTGCCTGAGCGCCTTGCGGTCGAGCTTGCCAACCATCGTTACCGGCAGTTCCTTGCGGATCACCACTTCATCGACCCGCTCGTGCTTGCCGACGCGCGAGTTCAGCCAGTCTCGCAATGCCTCGGCGCTGGGCGCGCGGACATCCGCGTTGAGCGTGGCGTAGGCGCGTGGCATCTCGCCGTGATAATCGTCGGGCACGCCGATGACGAGCACGTCGCGGATCGCGGGGTTTTCCCGCAGCACATCCTCTACCTGGCTCGGGAAGACCTTGAACCCGCCAACCGCGATCATGTCCTTGATCCGGTCGACGATGGCGACGAAGCCATCCTTGCCGATGGTCGCGACATCGCCGGTGCGCAGCCATTTGCGGCCCTGATGCTCGATGAAGACCTCGGCGTCGGCATCGGGCAGGTTCCAGTAGCCCTGCATCACTTGCGGGCCGTGGATCGCCAGTTCGCCCGGCTCGCCTTCCGGCGCAAGCTTGGCTGGGTCTTCCTTGTCGAGCAGCAGGAGCCGCGTCTGCGGGAGGACCTGACCGATAGTGCCGTTCTTGCGCTGCGCCTCGTAAGGATTGGTCGAAACCACGCCCGAACTCTCGGTCAGGCCGTAGCCTTCGACCAGCCGCACGCCCGAAACCTTCTCCCACTTCTCGCGCAGCGGCTCGGCGAGCGGCGCGCCCCCCGAAATGCATATCTTGAGCTGCGAGAAATCGGTCTGCCCGATCTTCGGATGGTCGAGCAGCGCCTGAAACATCGTCGGCACGCCGGGAAAGCCCGTTACCCTCGCGCGCTTCAGCGTCTTCAGCACGTCGCCCGAGTCGAACCGGGGAACCATGGCGATGGTCGCTCCGCGCACGATGCTGCGGTTGAGCACGCAGGTATTGGCGAAGACATGGAACAGCGGCAGCGCGCCCATGATGATATCGGGCTCGCTGCGGTCGAACGGATCGATCGCGTTCACCTGCTGGGCATTGGCGGCGAGGTTCGCGTGGCTGAGCATCGCGCCCTTGGGCCGCCCGGTGGTGCCGCCGGTATATTGCAGCAGCGCGATCTCGTCGGGCGTGATGTCGAGACGTCGCGGCTCGGCGCGCGGAAGCATGTCCTGCCAGCGCAGAATCGATTCGCCATAGGCGGGCTTGGCGATAGATCCGCTCTTGAACAGCCTGAGCCCCAGCCCCTTGAGCAGCGGCAGCATGCCCGCAAGCTCGCCCACGACAAGCGTCTGGAGCGAAGACTGCTCGAGCACCGCCGCCGCGGTATCGTAAAGCTGTCTGGCGTCGACCGTCACCAGAATGCGGGTGCCCGAATCCTCGACCTGGTGGGTCAATTCGTCGACCGAATAGAGCGGCGAGAAATTGACCAGCGTGGCCCCGGCCATCATCGCGCCGTAATAGGCGGAGAGGTAGATCGGCACGTTGGGCAGGAACAGGCCGACCCGGTCGCCCCGCCCGATGCCCGCCTGCTGCAGGCCCGCCGC
>MDTG01083699.1_pt1 | contig 69256 bp, 68 predicted proteins | sample 811421 | NCBI WGS metagenome assembly MDTG01 (sample SAMN05326645, study PRJNA326480) | marine metagenome | isolation source: seawater | place: Pacific Ocean: South East | collected 2011
CAGCGGCTCGCCATCGACCGTGATCGTGTCGGACGGGCGCACGATGGTCGCCGGGGTCTTCAGGACGGTACCGTTGACGGCGACGCGGCCGTCCACCACCCAGCTCTCGGCCTGGCGGCGCGAGCACAGGCCGGCGCGCGCGATCACCTTGGCGACGCGCTCCGCCTCGGGCGCCTCTCCCCCCGCGGGTTCCCTTGCCGCGACCTTCGGCGCACGCACGGGCTTGCCCGCGCGCGGCGGCTTGCCGCCCTTCGACGGGCCGGCGAACTTCTGGCGGCCGCCCTCGCTCTTGGAGAAGGCGGGCTTGTCGCCGGTACGGCCCGGGGCGGCCGGACGCGCCGGACGGCCTGAGGGCTTGCCGGAGCGCCCGGCGGGGCGTCCGGAGGGTTTTCGGGGGCGGGTATCCTTGGTCATGGCGCGCGTCATACCAGAGCAGCGGGGGGCGGGGAAGCGCGCTTTTCGCAGGGCTCAGCGCTTGCCGGCATGATGGGTGACGGGGCGGGGATTGACAAGGCGCGCCCGCACCCGATGATCCGCCCGATGACCGACCGAACACGCCCCGATCCACCGCCCCCCGAAGGCCCCCCGCCACCGTCTCCGACGCAGCGCCAGGGCGGCTTCATGGATCTTGCCCTGGCCGAGGCGCGAAAGGCCGCTGAACGCGGCGAGGTTCCCGTCGGCGCCGTTCTTGTGCGGGAGGGAAAAGTGCTGGCCGCCGATGGCAACCGTACCCTGGAACTCGCGGATCCGACGGCCCATGCCGAGATGCTCGTGCTGCGCGCTGCCTGCCGGACGCTTGCAAGCCAGCGGCTTCCGGATTGCGACCTCTATGTAACGCTTGAGCCCTGTCCCATGTGCGCGGCGGCGATTTCCTTCGCGCGGATCCGCAGGCTCTACTTCGGCGCGGGCGACGAAAAGGGGGGCGCGGTGGAGCACGGCGTTCGGTTCTACGCGCAGCCGACCTGTCATCATGCGCCGGAGGTCTATTCCGGTCTCGCGGAAGTCGACGCGGCGGACCTGCTCAAAGGGTTTTTCCGTCAGAAGCGGGAGGAGGGGACGAAATGATTGCGGTGATCTTCGAGGTCTGGCCGAAAGAGGGCCACAAGGGGGCCTATCTGGACATTGCCGGCGAACTCAAGCCGCTGCTTGCCGAGGCGGACGGCTTCATCTCCGTCGAACGCTTCGAGAGCCTGATGGAGCCCGGCAAGCTCCTGTCGCTCTCCTTCTGGCGCGACGAGGAGGCGGTGGCCGCATGGCGCAGGACGTCGGAACACCGCCTCGCCCAGGCGGCGGGAAGAAACGCGCATTTCGCCAACTACCGGCTCAGGGTCGCGGGCGTTCTGCGTGACTATGGCATGGACGAACGGGCGCAGGTGCCGGCCGACAGTCTCGACGCTCACAAGGGGTAGGAGACTATCGTTCCGGCAGCACGAGGACGGTTGGCGTGACAGGCAGGCCGGTGCGACGCGCGACGAAGCGGGGGCTGTCGGAGGTCTCGACCGCATAGCCTTCGCCGCTCATGCGTGCCACGAAGCTCTCGCGCGAGCCGTAGGTATAGGCGTGCATGGGAATGACGATGCGGGGGCTGAGCGCGGCAAGCACGTCGACGAGCGTGTCGAGCTTCAGCGTCGAGGCGTTGTCCACCGGCGCCATGACGATGTCGATGGTGCCGAGCACGGCAAGGTCTTCTTCCGTCAGGCGGTGATGCAGGTGACCCAGGTGGGCGATGCAGAGATCCGCCACCTCGAAGACGAAGATGGAGTTACCCAGCAGCCGGGTTGTCCCGTCCCATCCGCGCGTGTTGGTCTGCAGGTTGCGGATGCGCGCGTCACGGATCGAAAGATCGTGGGTCATCTCGCCGCCTTGCGGATTCCAGCCCAGAAGCACGTGCTCGATGCCGGGATCCGGGTTGAGCGTGAAGTGGGTGCCATGGGCCCCGTTCATGGTCACCACATGGGGAAGGCGCTCGGGGCGATGCACCGCGTTGTAGTCGGTCGCGATGCGAAGCCCGTCCGGCGTCTCGATCTCGAAGGTGGCATGACCGACATAGGTGATCGCGACCTGGTCGGGCGCGAGCGCCGCCATGACCACCGGAAGTCGCCTCTGCAACGGGTCCGTGCCGGCCAGCATCTGGCAGGTGGCGCGTGCCGGAAGCGGCGCGAGCAGCAGCGCCAGGGCAAGCAGCAGCAGTCCGTGAACGAGCGGGGAGAGGATCGGCAGGGGACGCGCGCGAAGGCGCGGGCAGACGAGGTGAAGGGCAAACGGCATGGGCGCGCGCTCCGGCTGTGCCGGAACCACGGGAGAGGGGGGAAGGCGCCGGCGGAAACCTGTCCTTGTGAAACAAGGGTAGCGCCGAGGCGCCGCTCATCAAGGGCCGGACTGCCCGTCAGCCGGCGGCAGCAGATTTGAGGTGGGCCTCGATGACCTCGCCGAGCTGGCGTTTCACGGTCTCGCGCAAGGGCTCCGCGCCAGCCAGGATCTCCTCGGTCTTGAGGAAGTCCAGAACCCGGTAGCCGGGAAGATCCGGCTTCACCAGCACGTTGGGCTGGCGGCTCTTGAGCTTCTCCAGGGTGATCGACTGCATGAGGATCTGGATCGAGCCGAACAGGGCGTCGCCCGTGCCGGGAACCGTCTTGCCCTTGCGCGGTATCGGGGATCCGACCACATCGCTTCCCACGACGATGTCGATGTCGTCGGGCAGGGCGTCGAAGGGCAGGGGATTGACGATGCCGCCGTCGACCATGACGCAGCCGTCCACGACCACCGGCCTGAATATGGCCGGGATAGCCATGGAGGCGGCGACCGACCGGTGCAGATCGCCCTCACGCAGGCGGATCTCGCGGCAGGCGAAAAAGTCCGTCGCGATCACCGTCAGTGGAATGCCCAGATCGTCGAACGCGGGCGGGATATGGTTGCCGATGAAGGTCTCGAGCACCCGCGGCGCATCGAACTGCATGATGCCCGGCGACGAGAAGAGCTCGCCGAAACGGCGCGGGCGCAGCTTCCAAAGCCGTGCGGCGACGGCGTTTCGGTCGCGGAAGATCTCCGTGGCCACGGCTCTGAGCTCTTCACCGGGAAGCCCTCCGGCGTAGCCGGCCGCCAGGATCGCTCCGATCGACGTGCCCGCCATGGCGACCGGCTTGATGCCGAGGTCGTCGATCGCCTCAAGAACCGGAACATGCGCCAATCCGCGCGCACCTCCGCCCCCCAGCGCGACGCCGATCCGCGGTCCGCTCATTCGAAATGCCTCCTGCGTCGGAACCTTGCCTGCAACGTCCATGGTGTCGCCGCGAAAAGCGGTAAGATCAAGACAGGATACGGAAGCTGCCTCCCGATGTGAAAGGCGGTCTGGTGTGGCGCGGATGTCGCCCGCCCGCTCCGCCCGGTATAGTGGACAGGGGAACCGACGCCTGCGAGATTCGCGAAACGTCTGCCGTTCCTCTTGGCGTTTTTCGCCCGGGCCCCGTGCTCTTCGCACCGGGTGCCGGTGAAGGATGCCTTGTTCCGCACACCCGAGGGAGGCCCATGGCCAGCGAAGCAGCCCCGCCGTTCTTTGTCGAGTCCATGCTCTTTCTCACCGCGACCGTGGTGGCGGTTCCGCTTGCCAAGCGCATCGGGCTTGGATCCGTCGTCGGATTTCTGGCGGCCGGTATCGCGCTCGGGCCCTACGGCCTGGACCTCATCGCGGGTGCGGGAGATGTGAGGGGCGTAGCGGAACTTGGCGTGGTGCTGCTGCTTTTCGTGATCGGACTGGAACTCGAACCGGCGCGATTGTGGCAGATGAAGGGGGATATCTTCGGCCTGGGAACATCCCAGGTGCTTGCCTGCGGGGCGGCTCTTGCCGGGCTGCTCCTGCTGGTGGGCACGAGTCCTGAAGTCGCCGTCATCGCGGGCATGGGCCTGGCGCTCTCCTCCACGGCCTTTGCGCTGCAGATCCTGCAGGAACGCGGCCAGCTCACGACCGCCTATGGCCAGCGGGCCTTCGGCATCCTGCTTCTACAGGACATGGCTATCGTGCCGCTTCTGGCCCTGATCCCGATCCTGGCACCGCAATCCGATGCCGATGCGGGACGCGGGGTCCTGGTCGAACTGGGCATTACCATTACCGCCGTGGGTGGCGTCATCGCGGCCGGGCGCTATCTGCTTTCTCCGCTCTTCACGCTTCTTTCGGCGGTGCGCGCGCGCGAGGTCATGCTGGCGGCGGCCCTGCTCGTCGCGCTGGGCAGCGGAGGCATCATGCATGCCGCCGGGCTGTCCATGGCGCTTGGTGCCTTCCTTGCGGGTGTGATGCTGGCGGAATCGAGCTTCCGGCACACGCTCGAGGCGGACATCGAGCCGTTTCGCGCGTTGCTCATGGGGCTGTTCTTCATCTCCGTCGGCATGTCGCTCGATCTTGGCCTGGTCCTGTCGAGCTGGCATCGGGTCGCCATTGGCGTCGCGGCGGTGATGGGGGTGAAGGGAGCCCTGATCTGGGGGCTGGCGCGCCTCTTCGGGTCGTCGAATTCCGATGCGCTCAAGATTGCCGTCACGCTTCCCCAGGGCGGCGAATTCGCCTTCGTGCTCTTTACCGCCGCCAGCGCCGCGCAGATCCTGGCGCCGGGCCAGATGACGCTGCTTCTCGCGATCGTCGTCGTGACCATGCTGCTGACGCCGGTCGGCTGCGCGATCCATGACATCATCGCCAGGCGCCTGCAAAAGCGCGGTTACGTGTCCGATGCGATCGAGGTCTTCGCCGAGACCCGTCCGGCGGTGATGGTCATCGGGTTCGGCCGGTTCGGCATGATGGTGTCGGAGATGCTGACCGCTGAGGGCGTTCGCATCATCGCGCTCGACAACCGGCCCGACCGTGTCACCTATGCACGCAAGCTCGGCTACAAGGTCTATGTCGGTGATGCGACCCGCGCCGACGTGCTCAAGGCGGCCGGCGGCGACGACGCCGTTCTGATCGCGTTGTGCATCGAGAACGACAAGGTCATGGGGCAGGCGGTCGACCTGATCCGGGAGGAGTTCCCGCACGCCAAGATCTACTGCAGGGCGACCGACCGGTTGCACGCACTGGAACTCGCCCGCCGGGGAGTGGACTACCACATTCGCGAGACCTTCGAATCGAGCCTCAGCTTCGGGCGCGCGGCTCTCGAGGCGCTGGGCATCACGGGGGATCGCATCGAGGAGATCGAGGAGGATGTGCGTCGCCGGGACCTGGAACGTCTCGAGCTTCAGCTTCGCGACGGGCCGAGCGCCGGAGCGGACCGCATCAACCGCATGACGCCGCGCCGGGCTTCCGCCACGCCGAAGGATGCGGACGGCACCGGGGATGACGCGACAGGGCCGTGAGCGGCAGGCGATCGGCGGTGGTCAACGCGTGACTGGGCCGCTATGTAGGGCGTGAGACCATGAGACGAAACGGCAGGGGCGGGCGATATGCGCCGCAGGGGCGAGGTCCTCGCGCTGCCGGAGGCAGGAACGGCATGAACAGACTGGACATCCCGCGCGCGGAGGGCGAGGCCCGTATCCGCTATCTCGACGCCGACTATCAGCTCCTGTCGCCCGGCACATTCGTGCTGTGCGCGGTCACCGGGCAGCAGATTCCGCTCGATGAGTTGAAGTACTGGAGCGTCTCGCGCCAGGAGGCCTACGTCGACGCCCATGCGGCGCTCGCCCGCTACCGCGAGAGTGGCAATCAGGCCTGACCGCGCACGCGGCCGAGCCGCGCGTCAAGCAACGCGGCGAGCGCGGGCGCGTCGTCGGCCACCATGCGCACCTTCAGCACCTGACAGCGCGCGAGCAGTCCGGCAACCGCCGGGTCCTCGCGCGTTGCGCCATGCGCCATGCGCACGAAATCCTTCTCCGTCGTGACCGGAACGAGATCCCGCGCCTCCGCCCGCGCCATCAGGCGGGCCGCATCCGCGACCGAATAGGCCCGGTGGTCGCCGAAAACGTGTCGCTCGACGATCCGGGCACCTTCCCGCTCCAGTGTTTCGAAGAATTTCTCCGGCCGCCCGATGCCGGCGAAGGCGAGAACGCGGCGACCCGAAAGCCCGTGACCGGGAACAGGCGCGAGCCGGGCCGAGAGAACCTGCCGGTGCGAGACCCGGGCGCGGGCGCGCAACGCGTCTCCGGCGGCGGCCTCGCGCCCCACGAGCACCACGGCATCGGCACGTGGAAGCTGGACCTCGAGCGGTGCGCGCAAGGGGCCGGCGGGAATGACGCACCCGTTGCCGACGCCGGTGGCGGTATCCGCGAGAACCAGCGACAGGCTTTTGGCAAGTGTCGGGTTCTGAAAGCCGTCGTCCATGACGATCACCGATCCCAGCGTCCCGGCCAGCCGGGCGCCTGCCGCCCGGTCGGCGCTGACGATGGTCGGTGCTTCGGCAGCCAGCAGCAGCGCCTCGTCTCCGACCTCGTGCGCTCCGTGCAGGGGCACCTCCACGATGACCGGTTCGTCGCGCCCGAGCGTGCCGCCATACCCCCGCGTCAGAAACACGGGCGCCTCTCCAGTCTCCCGAAGCATCGAGGCCAGCAGGAGCGCCATGGGGGTTTTCCCCGTGCCTCCGGCGACGAAGTTGCCGACACAGATGACGGGCAGTGGGGATGTGAAGGCGGGTGCGCGCTCCATGCGTCTCGACGAGAGGAAGCCGTAGACAAGCGAGAACGGCAGAAGCAGATGGGCGGCGAGCGTGATGCGCGGTCGCCACCAGAAACCGGGAGCGCCAAACCCGACCATCACGTGCCGTCCTGTCGTGCAGGGATCGGGAGCCAGGAGGAAAGCGCGTCCAGCGTTGCCGCAAGGGCGCCGCTTCCGGCGTCCGTGACGTCCCCTGCAAGGACCGCGACATGCCGTGCGGCATCGGGGTCGCGAAGCAGCCTTTCTACCTGGTCGGTGAGCCCGGCCTCATCCTCCACGACCAGTGCGCCGCCCGCGTCGATCAGCGGCGTGTAGATGTCCTGGAGATTGAACACATGCGGCCCCGTCAGGATCGCGGTGGACAGTCTGGCCGCCTCGAGAGGGTTCTGGCCGCCTTCAGGCACCAGTGACTTGCCGATGAAGGCGACGGGAGCGAGCCTGTAGAACAGTCCGAGTTCACCGATCGTATCGGCCAGATAGATCTGGGTGCCCGCGTCCGGGATCTCGCCCGCGCTGCGGCGCGCGACGCGAAGGCCGCGCGCGGAAAGGTCGTTCGCGATGATCTCGCCGCGCTCGGGATGGCGCGGAACGACAATGGTCAGAAGGTCCGCGAGGCCCCTTGCCTCAAGGGTCTCGTGCACGCTGGCGGCAATCGTCTCCTCGCCCTCGTGCGTGCTGGCGGCAAGCCAGCGCGGACGTGAGCCGAGAGCGGACCGCAGCCCCTCGAGGGCGTGCGGATCGGCGGCAAGCTTCTGGCTGTCGTACTTGAGGTTTCCGCTGACCTCGACGCGTGGCACGCCGAAGCCGGCAAGGCGCTCCGCGTCGGCCTGCGTCTGGGCAAGGCAAAGCGTGAGGCGTGAAAAGATCCGGCGTGCCACGAAGGGCACCTTGTTCCAGCCCGCGCGCGTGCGTTCCGACATGGTCGCGCTGGCGATGACAAGCGGAATGCCGCGCGCATGAAGCAGGTGGATCGTTGTCGGCCAGATTTCCGATTCCAGCGTGATCGCCAGGTCGGGGCGCCAGTGGTCGAGGAAACGGGAGATGTTTCCCGGCGTGTCGTAGGGCACGAACTGGTGCAGAACGCCGGGCCGCCGCTGGCTGGCGGCGATGCGGGCCGACGTCACCGTTCCGGTCGTGAGAAGCACGGTGACACCGGTTTCCGCCAGAGAGGCTATGAGCGCCTGCGCGGCGTTCATCTCACCGACACTCGCCGCATGCAGCCAGACAAGCGGTCCGTCCGGACGCGCCAGGGAGGCGCGGCCGAACCGTTCGCCGCGGCGTGCCGGGTCCTCCTTGCCGCGTCGCATCCGCCGCGCGTGCAGCAGGGGAAGCAGCGGCGTCACGAGGCGCCCGAAAAGACGGTATCCGGCAAGAAGCGTCTCGCCGGCGATCCGCGAGAAAATGCGCTCGCTCGTGGGACGGGCACCGCTCATGAGGGAGCCGTTTCGAGCGCTCCGGGAAGCGGCTCGCCGTCCGCGAGGGCACGGGCGCGTTCCGTTGCCCGGTCGAGGCTGCGCTGCAGGGCCTGCCGGGCCTCTTCCATTGCCGCCTCGTCGGCATCGCGCGGTACGTAGACGAGTTCGCCGAGCGACAGCGCCATGCGGCTGAACGGCAGGTTGATCGTCGCCCTGTCCCAGGTGGAAAGGTCGATACGCCGGCTCGTGGTCATGGCGAGAGGCATGATCGGGCGACCGGAATAGCGCGCGAGCTGGATGATACCCGATCCGACGACACGTCCGACCTTGGGAACGTCGGCGGTCATGGAGGCGCTCGCGCCTTGCTTCAGGACACGCAGCAGTTCGATGAAGCCGCGTGCCCCGCCGCGCTTGGCGATCTGGTGTGCGCGGTGGGCGCCGGAGGCGCGGACGATGCCCATGCCCAGCTTGCGGGCCGCAATGGCGTTGATTTCGCCGTCCGCGGATTTGGAGATCATCACCCGGACATCATGGGTCTCGGGCCGTGCGAAAGGCACGAGAAAATGCTGCCCGTGCCACATGGTCACGATGGCCGGCAGGTCGGGGAGAACCCGCTCACCGAAGTCGGGCGGATCGAGAACGAGCGTGCTCGTTGCGCGAACCGTCTTCAGATACGCGGCGAGTCCGTTCCCGATCAGCTTCTGGACGATAGGGCTGCGTCCGGCGCGCTTCAGCATGGCCGGCCCCGGCGCGGGGGCGCGGCGAGCCGCGGAGCCCGGAAATCAGACGGGTCAGTTATCGTCGCTCTCCGGGTCCAGGAGCCGGTGCATGTGGACGATGAAGTAGCGCATCCGGGCGTTGTCGACCGACTGCTGCGCCTTCTGCTTCCACACCTTGTAGGCGCTGGCGTAGTTCGGGTAGATGCCGACGATGTCGAGGGCGTCGAGATCGGCAAACGTATTGCCGTCGATCTTCTCGAGTTCACCGCCGAACACGAGGTGGAGCAACTGCTTGCCGGGTGCTGCATCGGTCATGGTCTGTCTCCGGGTGTGCCTGCGCGCACGTCGCTTGTACCGGGCCGGCCAGTGGTCGGCGCATTCTCTTGCCTGTAGCCGCAGACCCGAGCGAGGGATCGTCCGGCGGCTTCAGCCGGGATCGGCCAGAAGAACGCGCAACGGATCGACCAGCGCGGGCGGTCCGGCGAGAAGGGCCGGATGGCGGACGCTTGGCCGGTTGTAGGCGAGCGGCGTGCCGCTCATGTCCTCCAGCCGTCCGCCCGCTTCCTGCACCAAAAGATCGGCCGCCGCAAGATCCCAGTCGCACGCATTCTCGCGGGCGACGGCGACATCCACGCGGCCTGCCGCGACCATGGCCAGCCTCAGCGCCAGGGAGGGCACATATCCGATACGCGCCAGTCCGTGGCCCTCAAGCTTCGTCCCGTCGCTCAGGGTTCGCGGACCGGCCAGACTGGAGCCCTGAAGCGCCGTACGCCGCGAGATGGCGGCGGATTGGCCGTTAAGGGTCGTGCCCGAACCAAGCGTCGCGCGGTAGAGGTCGCCGTTGACGGGACGGTAGACGACCGCCGAAACCGGCCTGCCATCCTCCACCACCGCGAGCGCGACCGTCCATTCGTCGGAGCCGGCGAGAAAGCCGCGCGTGCCGTCGATCGGATCGACCACGAAGCTGCGCCTCTTTTCCAGCCGGATGCGATCGTCGGCGGTTTCCTCCGACAGCCAGCCATAGCCGGGGCGCGCGGCCCGCAGCAGCTCTTCAAGATGCCGGTCCACGGCAATGTCGGCTTCCGAGACGGGAGAGTCGTTCTCCTTGGTCCAGCGACGCGGATCCTTGCGGAAGAAGGTCAGGGCGATTTCGCCCGCGGCCCGCGCGGCTTCGGTCAGAAGATCGGTATCGTCCCGGTCGGTCTGTGCGTCACGAACCGGCAATGGCCATGTCCTTCACCAGAACGCTCGGCACGCGGAGCGCGGAACGCGTGTCGAGATCGTTCGCCGGCTCCAGCGAGGCGAACATGTCGACCAGATTGCCGGCCAGCGTGATCTCGCTCACCGGATAGGCGATTGCGCCGTCCTCGATCCAGAACCCTGAGGCGCCACGCGAATAGTCGCCGGTCACGCCGTTGACGCCGTGGCCGATCAGGTCGGTGACGAGCAGGCCGGTCCCGATCTCCGCCAGCATCTCCTCGCGCGAGCGCGTGCCCGGGCGCAGGGTGAGATTGGTGGGCGAGGGGCTGGTGCCCGCCCCGCTGCGCGCCGCGCGGCCGTTGGAGGTCAGGCCCAGCTCGCGCGCGCAGGCGCCATCGAGAAGCCACTGCGTCAAACGCCCTTCCTCCACGAGCCGCAGCGGCCAGGCCGCACGGCCCTCGCCATCGAAGGGCCGGCTCGCGGGGCCGCGCCGGATGGTCGGGTCGTCGTCGATGGTGATCGTGGGGGAAAAGACCGCTTCCCCGAGCCGGTCCTTCAGGAAGCTGGTGCCGCGCGTGATGCCCGCACCGTTGATCGCCCCGGCGAAATGTCCAAGCAATGTGCGCGCGGTGCGCGGTTCGTAGATGACGTGCGCCCGCTGGCTGGAGAGCTTGCGCGGGTTGACGCGCGCCGCGGCCCGTTCTCCGGCGCGCCTGCCGATGGCGTCCGCCGCCTCGAGATCCTCCAGGAACGCCCGCCCGTCATGATCGTAGTCGCGTTCCATCGCGGTGCCCTCGCCGGCGATCGCCGTGGCCGAGACACCGTGGCGGGAGGCAAGATAGCCACCGGAAAAGCCGTTGCTGGTCACGAGGACCAGTCCGCTGATGCTCCAGGACGCATGCGCGCCGCCGGACTTGCTGACGCCGGAAACGCCAAGGGCCGCCGCTTCCGCCGCCCGTGCCCGCTCCACAAGCGCCTCGGCCGCCACGGAGGTCGTGTCGAGCAGCTCCAGGTCGGGAAATGCATCCTTGAGAAGGTCTTCCTCCGGCGCGAGCCCCGCGTAGGGATCCTCCGGTGCGGCCCTTGCCATGGCGACCGCGCGCTCGGCGAGGCGTTCCCCATCGCCGAAGGCATTGGCGGACACCGAGGCAACGCGCTTGCCGACGAAGACACGCAAGGTGACGTCGTCTCCTTCCGAGCGGTCGGTCTCTTCCACCGCGCCGTCGCGCACGTCGACACCCAGCGACAGGCCGGTCGCTGCGACGACCTCGGCCTCGGACGCACCGGCGCGCCGGGCAAGATCAACGAGGCGGGCCGCGTTTTCGGCAAGACGGGACTGATCGATCGGCAAGGTCATCTGGCGGGAGATCCGGGTTGGGGGAATGTGCGCTGAAACTAGTCGCAGCCGACGCCCCCGGCAAGGAAGGCGTTCGTGGCCGGTCACCATTTGTTTGCCCTGTCCGGTGACCAATCACTAACCCTGGTTGCAGACACCAAAACTTAACCGCGTTCGTTAAGCGGATCGGGACGCCTGGCTGCTAGTCTCGAAACCATCAGAGGCCGACAACAAACAGGCCCGATGGAGAGCGAATTGAAGCGTCAAACAGCCTATCAGGATGCCGTCGCACACGGATCGGGCCGCGCCACGCGGCTCGATCCGGCCGAGATGCCGCATCGCTTCGCCGCCCGGGGCCCTGGCCTCGGGGAGGCGGGGGAGGCCGCATCCCTCGACGTCTACATCGACCGGGTCCAGGTCATCGTGAAACGCCGCCTCGGCGGGCTTCCCCTGACCATGGCCCAACCCGTCAGCGCCTATCTCGGCGTCTTCGCCGAGGTGTCTCCCGGTGTCGAACCGGGCACTTTCGCCGCCCGCATAGGCCTGCTTCACCGCGACCGCGACCAGTCCATCGAACTGGCACGGGGTGATGCACTGGAAACCCTGGCCGCCGACTGGCGGGCCTGGGCGGATGCCCTGGAACTGCCGCTGCTGCTTCTGGAAGCAGACGGTCACGTGACCCGTCTCGACGGTCCCTCGACGATGCCGCGCAAGCGCATGACGACGCGTCCGACCGGCGTGACGACCCGCCGCCGGGTTGCGGCGCTGACCGCGCGCCGTCCCCGCTTCCTCAACCGCCGCAAGGCGGGGCGCGCCTCCGGGACGGCCACCGTCCACGGCGGCGAACGCGAGATCATCGCCCGGCACTGAAACGCGGATGTGCCGGGCCGCGGCCCGCACTCCTGCGCCCGCACTCCTGCGTCAGAGCAGGGCCTGGATGAGCGCGTCGGCGACGAGGCCGGCGAACAGGATCCATCCGAAGCCCGCATTCGAGCGGAAGAGCTTCAGGCACTGGTCGTTGTCGTCGATGTCGAGCACGACGATCTGGCGTGCGAGATGACCGAAGCCAAGGGCCAGGCCGACGAAGGCGGCCGGACCCGCATCCACTCCGAACAGTGCCGCTCCGAAGAGCACCGTCGCCCCGCCATAGAGCAGGGTGAGCGCCGGTTTCGTGTGGCTTCCGAACAGGCGGGCAGTGGAATGGACGCCGACGATGGCGTCGTCCTCCTTGTCCTGGTGAGCATAGATCGTGTCATACCCGATCGTCCACAGGATGCCGCCGGCGTAGAAAGCGAAGGCAGGCCAGGAAAGGCTTCCGAAGGCTGCCGCCCAGCCCATCAGGGCTCCCCACGAGAAGGCCAGCCCCAGGAAGAGCTGCGGCCAGTTGGTCACCCGCTTCATGAACGGATAGATCGCGACCACCGCAAGCGAGGCAATGCCGAGCAGCACCGTGAAGCGGTTGAACTGGAGCAACACGACAAGACCGACGAGCGCCTGCGCGACCAGGAAGAGCTTGGCCTGGAAGGGTGTCACCTGGCCGGACGGCAGTGGGCGCGAGCGGGTACGGGCCACCTTGTCGTCGATATCCTGGTCGACGAGGTCGTTGTAGGTGCAACCCGCGCCGCGCATGGCGATCGCGCCGATCATGAACAAGACGAGATGCCAGATGTTCGGCACCGCGTGGCCGCCGGCGATTGCCGCGATTGCCGCCGACCACCAGCAGGGCCACAGCAGAAGCTGCCAGCCGATTGGCCGTTCCCAACGCGCGAGCCTGGCATAGGGCCTCAGCCATTCGGGAGCATGATTGTCGACCCAATGGCCGCGCACCGCGTCCGCGACCTGTCCCCTGATCGTGCCGTCGTTCATCACTGTTCCAAGCCGGTTTGAAGCATGTGAACGTGATAGCGGCTTTGCACGCCCGATGAAAGGGTGGGCGCAAGGCAAGGGCGGGGCTTGTCTCCCGCTCCCTTGCGCTGTACGACCCGCGCGACGGTCGTCCGCGCTGGGTCGCGGGCTGGCCGCGGATGAGCAACGGGCGCGCCTTTTCGGCCCGCCGCACACGAGCACGGGGCGCGCGAAGGCCATGAACATTCTCCTGATCGGTTCCGGCGGACGCGAACATGCCCTTGCCTGGGCCCTGGCGCGCTCGCCGCGTACGGAAACCCTGTATGTCGCGCCCGGCAATGCCGGCATCGCCGCCGAGGCGACCTGCATCGCGCTCGATGTGTCCGATCATTCGGCGGTCATTACCTTCTGTCGCGATCATGACATTGAACTGGTTGTCGTCGGTCCCGAGGCCCCGCTGGTGGATGGCCTCGCCGACAGCCTGAAAACGGCGGGCATCAAGGTGTTCGGCCCGAGCGCCGCCGCCGCCCGGCTGGAAGGCTCCAAGGGCTTCACCAAGGATCTTTGCGCGCGCGCAGGAATTCCCACGGCCGCCTACGGGCGCTTTGCCGATGCCGCCAGCGCGCGGGCGCATGTGGAGGCCAATGGCGCGCCCATCGTCGTGAAGGCGGACGGCCTTGCCGCCGGCAAGGGCGTCGTCGTCGCGATGACCCGGGACGAGGCTTTCGAGGCCATCGATGCGTGCTTCGAGGGCGAGTTCGGTGCCGCCGGTGCCGAAGTGGTCGTGGAAGCCTTCCTTCAGGGCGAGGAGGCGAGCCTCTTCGTGATCTGCGACGGCAGGACCGGTCTCGCGCTTGCCACGGCCCAGGACCACAAGCGGGTCGGCGATGGCGACACCGGTCCCAACACAGGCGGCATGGGGGCCTATTCTCCAGCACCCGTCATGACGGACGAACTGACCCGGCAGGCCATGGACGAGATCATCCGTCCCACCATCGACACGCTGGCCGCCGACGGCACGCCTTTCGTCGGGGTGCTTTATGCCGGGCTCATGATCACCGACAAGGGGCCCGAGCTCATCGAGTACAATGTCCGCTTCGGCGACCCCGAGTGCCAGGTTCTGATGATGCGGCTGGAGAGCGATCTCGTGGATCTTCTGGAGGCCGCCTGCGACGGGCATCTCGACGAGGCGAAGGCGGTCTGGCGTGACGAGGTGGCCCTGACGGTCGTTCTCGCCGCAAGGGGCTATCCGGGAACCTATGAGAAGGGCACCGAGATCCGGGGGCTCGCGGACCTCGAGGACGATCCGCTTCTCAAGGTGTTTCACGCGGGCACCCGCTCGCAGGAAGACAGGATCCTTGCGAACGGCGGCCGCGTCCTCAATGTCACAGCTCTCGGAAGCAGCGTCGCGGAGGCACAGGCCCGCGCTTATGCGGCGGTTGGCCGCATCGACTGGCCGGAAGGGTTTTGCCGGACCGATATCGGCTGGCGTGCCCTGAAACGCTGATCCCGCCGTGTGTTTCGCAACGTTTCCCGACAGGCCAGGGCGGGGCCAGCGGTGCCTGCCCTTGTGGCTATTGTCACCTTGAGAAACAACGCATAATCCAGCATTCTTCGCGGCGTGTTGCTCCCCCCGGCGATGCAAAAGCGCGCGATTCCGCGGCACGGGGAGGCGCACGGGGAGGCGCGCGGGGGGAAGCGTGGGATGCTGAATACAGAGCGGGACTTGTTTCCGGGGTTCGAGGAACGGACCCTGGCCGGGGACGGGGTGGAGATCCATTGCCGTATCGGGGGCAGCGGTCCACCGCTTCTGCTGCTGCACGGTTACCCGCAAACACATGCCATGTGGCATCCGGTCGCCGGCGATCTCGCCCGTTGTTTCACGGTCGTCATCGCCGACCTTCGCGGCTACGGCCGTTCCGGTGCCCCGGAAGGGGACGCGGACCACATGCTTTACTCAAAGCGGCAGATGGCGCGCGACATGATCGTGGTGATGCGCGCGCTCGGTCATGAGCGTTTCGCGGTTGCCGGGCATGACAGGGGAGGCCGTGTGGCCTACCGGATGGCGTTCGACCATCCCGACAGCGTTACCCGCCTCGCGGTCCTGGATATCCTGCCGACCTACGACTACTGGCAGAACATGGACTGGCGCTATGCCATGGCGATCTACCACTGGCTCTTCCTGGCCCAGCCGAAGCCCCTGCCCGAACGCCTGATCGCCGGTGCGCCGGACTTCTATCTCGACTACACGCTGGCGAGTTGGACGGCGACGAAGGATCTCTCGGCTTTCGATCCGGATGCGCTCGCCGAGTATCGGGCCTCCTTCCGGCAGGAAGCCCGCCAGCACGCCGCCTGCGAGGACTACCGCGCGGGGGCGACCATCGACATGGACCTGGACACCCGCGACCGAGAGGCCGGGCGTCGCATCGCCTGTCCGCTTCTGGTGATCTACGGCGCGGCCGGTCTTGCCGGCAAGACGGCAACACCGCTCGACACCTGGTCGACCTGGGGCGACGACGTGAGTGGCGCGCCCGTCGATGCGGGGCATTTCATGGTCGAGGAAAATCCGGCCGAGACGCTGCGCGTGTTGCTCTCGTTCCTGTGCGAGGGCGTCTGCTGAAATCTGCTGGAGGGCAGGGAGCCGCGATGGGGCCACACCCTAAAGAGCGGTGCCGCCGATGGTCATGCCATCGATGCGCAGGGTCGGCTGCCCCACGCCCACCGGAACGCCCTGACCCTGCTTTCCGCAGGTGCCGATGCCCGGATCGAGCGCCATGTCGTTGCCGATGGCACTGACACGCGTGAGCGCGTCGGGGCCGTTTCCGATCAGCATCGCGCCCTTGATCGGAGCGCCGACCTTGCCATTTTCGACCCTGTAGGCCTCGGTGCAGGAGAAGACGAACTTGCCGCTGGTGATGTCGACCTGTCCGCCGCCGAAGGAAACGGCATAGATGCCGTCCTTCACGCCCTCCAGGATCTCCGCCGGATCCCTGTCTCCCGCCATCATGATGGTGTTGGTCATGCGGGGCATGGGGATATGGGCGAAGGACTGGCGCCGTCCGTTCCCCGTCGGCTTCACGCCCATCAGCCTCGCGTTCTGCCGGTCCTGCATGTAGCCGGTCAGGATGCCGTCCTCGATGAGGACCGTGCGCCCCGTCGGCGTGCCTTCGTCGTCGATTGTGAGCGAGCCGCGCCGGCCGGCGATGGTGCCGTCATCCACGATCGTCACGCCCCTCGAGGCGACGCGCTGGCCCATGAGACCGGCGAAGGCCGAAGTCTTCTTGCGGTTGAAGTCGCCCTCGAGTCCGTGGCCGACGGCCTCGTGCAGCAGGATTCCCGGCCAGCCCGACCCGAGAACAACGTCGAAACTGCCGGCGGGAGCGGGCACCGCGTCCAGGTTCACCAGCGCCTGGCGGAGCGCCTCGTCGACCGCGTGCTTCCAGCTTGCCTCGGTGAGATAGGTCTCGAGCGGTTCGCGCCCGCCGAAGCCATGCGAGCCGCTTTCCTGCCGGTCGCCGGACCCCGCGACGAGGGAAACGCCGAAGCGCACCAGGGGGCGGATGTCGCGCACCCGGTGGCCATCGGCACGAAGGATGTCGACCACCTGCCAGGACGTGGCGAGCGAGACGCTGACCTGGCGCACGCGCGGATCGCGGGCCCGGGCGAAGGCGTCGACCTCGGCGAGAAGCCGGGCCTTTTCGGAAAAATCCGGCCGGGCGCTCGGGTTGAGATCGCCGTAGAGCCTTTCGTTGGTGCCCGCCGGCGCATCGTCATACCGGCCCGAATGGCCGGCCGCGACGGCGGACGCCGCACCGGCGGCGCGCTTGAGGGCCGCCATCGAGATCTCGCCGGACTGGGCATAGCCCGAGGCCTCGCCCGCCACGGCACGCAGGCCGAAACCCTGGGAGGTGTCGAAATTCGCTCCCTTGAGCCGGCCGTTGTCGAAGACGAGGCTCTCGGCTTCCCGGTATTCCAGAAACAGCTCGCCGTCATCCGCCCCGGCGAGCGCGTCCGCAACGACGCGGCGCACGTCGGCCTCGTCGAGACCGGTATCGGCGAGCAGATCGGGAACGGAGAGGGTCACGGGCAGGGTCCTGACGTGTTGTGACGCGGAACCCTCGGGTTTCCGCGCCGGTGCCTTTGGGCGTCGCGGCGATGATGACAAGGATTGCGCACGCGGGCGCCCGGTCAAGGGGCGTGTTCGCGCGCGACGCTCGGCTTGTCCTAGGGAAGCGCGTCGAAGCCTTCGGAGAAGCCGTTCAGCGAGATCGGAATGCCGATGCCCTCTTCCGGCGTCTGGAAGATCACGAAGGTGGCCGCGTTGCCGGTCTTCATCTTCTCGATCAGGTCGTCCTGCATCACCACCTCGACGATGCAGCCGTTGGGCAGGCAACGCACGAAACCGGCCCGGCCAACGTCCGCGTCGTCGACCCGCAGGCCAAGTCCCATGGGAAGCAGGACACCGAGCGGGGCAAGCACCCGCAACAGGCGGGAGTTCTTGTCGGCGGTCTTCAGGACGATCACGGACAGGCCGACGTTCTCGCGGTCGTCGGCGGTCACGTTCTGGATCAGGGCGCACTGCTCTTCCTGTGCACCGGCCGGGGTGTCACAGCGCATCTGCCAGTCGCCGTGAACCGAGCGCACGGCGCCCTGGGCGCTGGCGGTTGTCACGGTCGCACCGAGATGCGCGAGAACGAGAGCCGCCACGGCAAGGAGGCGCGTCAGGGGCTTTGTGGCAAGGGACACAGGCGAAACTCCGTTGGTTCGCGGCGCGGGACCAGTCGCCGGCTCCGGTCCGGCGGCCGACCGGATGATTGTCTCGGGGCCGCTCATCCGTGACTTGATTCGCCGGAAACAGCACCCTTGAGCTTTTTCTCCGCTGGAAAGGTCGATTTCAAGGCGAAACACTTCCGCCGTCCTCTTGCGTGGCCACCAAACGTCATGCCGGGCCGCGACGCGCGGCTGCCCATGATACGCGAGGTCGGGAATTGGCCGGAATTTGGGCACTTCCGAAACTACTGCATTGCGAAACGGGGCGGCTTGTGGTTTTTCATCCCCGCTTTGATCTCGATCATGCGCGGTTGCGGCGTTTTGACGCTCCTTCCCGCGATCTCGAGTTAAGCTACACTTTGGCAACACGAGTGTGGCCGAAAAGAGCCTTGCGGCGTAAGGCCGACCGCGCTCTTTTGGCGCAGCGACGACCCGGGCCCGGGGGCACCGGCAGGTAGGCGAAGGGCCGTAGAGCGGGTCCTTGGTCCGGCCCGACCGGTCGCGCGACGCTTGGATTTATGAGACAAGGACCCATGATGCCCGTCGGGGCTGGGTCAGGAAGGGAGCACGGACGTGACACAGATGGTCGAACTGGCGCGGAAGGTCAGGCGTCTGACGAACATGGCATTGGTCTCCGCGACGGCGCTTCTTGGTGGCGCGGGCGCCGCGATGGCGGCGCAGCCCGAGCCCTGGCACATCACGCTGCAGCCGGCGGTCACCGAGATCATGCGTGACATCACCTGGTTCAACGGCTTCACGCTGACGATCATCACGGTGATCGTTCTCTTCGTGCTGGCGTTGCTGCTGTGGTGCATCTTCCGCTTCAATTCGAAGGCCAATCCGACGCCTTCGCGCACGTCGCACAACACCATGATCGAGGTCGTTTGGACGATCGCTCCGATCCTGATTCTCGTCGTGATCGCGATTCCCTCGTTCCGCCTTCTCTACAAGGAAGTGAACGTGCCGGCCTATGACATGACGCTCAAGGTGACCGGCTACCAGTGGTACTGGGGCTACCAGTATGCGGACGAGGGCATGGAGGATGTCTATTTCGACAGCCTGCTTATCCGCGACGAAGCGGAGCGCAAGGCGAGGGCCGCGGCCTTCAAGCGCCCCGAGAGCGAGTACCCGCGTCTTCTGGCGGTCGATACCGAGGTCATCGTTCCGGTCGACAAGGTCGTTCGCGTTCAGGTGACGGCAGCCGACGTGATCCACTCCTTCGCCATGCCGGCCTTCGGCGTGAAGATCGACGCGATCCCGGGCCGCCTCAACGAGACCTGGTTCAAGGCCGAGAAGACCGGCATCTACTACGGCCAGTGCTCGGAGCTTTGCGGCCGGGACCATGCCTTCATGCCGATCGCCATCCGCGTGGTGGAGCAGGACCAGTATGACGCCTGGGCCGAGGCCGCCAAGACCGACGTCGAGGAAGCCACCAACGAGCTGATGGCCGCGATCGCCGCCGGCAATTCGACGGCGGATGCGGGCGCTTCGATGGCCGTCGCGACCCGCTGAACGAGCGGCACAAGTTACGGAATCGCCGCGGACGGACTGTCGCCCGCGGCCCACGACGGGCCGGGCCCGTTACCCGGAATCGACAACGAGGGAGCTGGAAGATGGCCTATGCAGCGCACGCGCAAGGCGACCATGACCATCCGACCGGATGGACGCGCTGGGTCTATTCGACCAACCACAAGGACATCGGTGTCCTCTATCTGATCTTCGCGATCATCGCGGGTATCATCGGCGGCGCGCTGAGCGTCGGCATCCGTATGGAGCTCCAGGAGCCCGGGATGCAGATCTTCAGCAATCCGCATACGTTCAACGTGTTCACGACCTCGCATGGTCTCATCATGATCTTCTTCATGGTGATGCCGGCGCTGATCGGTGGCTTCGCCAACTACTTCGTGCCGATCATGATCGGTGCGCCGGACATGGCGTTCCCGCGGATGAACAACATCTCGTTCTGGCTGCTTCCGCCTGCTTTCATGCTGCTGCTGCTTTCGCTGTTCGTCGAAGGACCCACGGGCGGCTACGGCTTCGGCGGTGGCTGGACGGCCTACCCGCCGCTCTCCTCGGCAGCTCCGGGCGGGCATCCGGGACCGGCAATGGACCTCGCGATCCTTGCGCTGCACGTGTCGGGCGCCTCGTCGATCCTGGGTGCGATCAACTTCATCACCACGATCTTCAACATGCGCGCACCGGGCATGACGTTGCACAAGATGCCGCTCTTCGCCTGGTCGGTGCTGGTGACGGCGTTCCTTCTGCTGCTCTCTCTCCCGGTTCTCGCCGGTGGCATCACCATGCTGCTCACGGACCGCAACTTCGGCACCACGTTCTTCGATCCGGCCGGTGGCGGTGATCCGATCCTGTTCCAGCACCTGTTCTGGTTCTTCGGCCACCCCGAGGTGTACATCCTGATCCTGCCGGCCTTCGGCATCGTCAGCCACATCATCTCGACCTTCGCCCGCAAGCCGATCTTCGGCTACCTGGGCATGGCCTATGCCATGGTCGCGATCGGCGTCGTCGGCTTCATCGTGTGGGCGCACCACATGTACACCGTCGGTCTCGACGTAGACACGCAGGCCTACTTCGTCGCGGCGACGATGGTCATCGCGGTTCCGACGGGCGTGAAGATCTTCTCCTGGATCGCGACGATGTGGGACGGTTCGATCTCGTTCCGCACGCCGATGCTCTGGGCGATCGGCTTCATCTTCCTGTTCACCGTCGGCGGCGTCACGGGCGTTCAGCTCGCCAATGCCGGCCTCGACCGCTCGATGCATGACACCTACTACGTGGTGGCGCACTTCCACTACGTCCTGTCGCTGGGTGCCGTGTTCGGCATCTTCGGAGCCTGGTACTACTGGTTCCCCAAGATGTTCGGCTACATGTACAACGAGACCATCGGCAAGGCGCATTTCTGGATCACGTTCATCGGCGTGAACCTGGTCTTCTTCCCGCAGCACTTCCTGGGTCTGCAGGCCATGCCGCGCCGTTACGTGGACTATCCGGACGCGATGGCCGGCTGGAACTTTGTCTCCTCGATCGGTTCGTACATTTCGGCCTTCGCCGTGCTGGTGTTCCTGGCGGGCATTGCCGAGGCCTTCGCGAAGAAGCGCAAGGCCGGCGACAATCCGTGGGGCGAAGGTGCGACGACGCTGGAGTGGACCCTGTCCTCGCCGCCGCCGTACCACCAGTTCGAGACCCTGCCGCGCATCAAGTAAGCGGCCTCGACGAAACGCTTCCCCGCACATGTCACGAGCTGTGCGGGGAAGCCGCCTGCCCGGGATGACTTTCCGCGTCCGGACAGGAGCACTGACCTGACCCCGGCCAAGCATGGCTGCCGGGAACCCATGGGACGAAGAACCGATCATGTCGCTTGCAGAACTTCGGGACGGACCGCTCGACGATGCCGCCGCATTCGGCGGACAGGGAGAGGTCGGCGACTATCTCGCCCTCTTGAAGCCGCGTGTCATGTCGCTCGTCGTCTTCACGGCATTGGTCGGGACCCTGATCGCGCCCAGCGGCATCCATCCGGTTCTCGCGCTCGTCGCCATCCTGTGCATCGCCATCGGCGCGGGTGCATCGGGTGCGCTGAACATGTGGTATGACGCCGATATCGACGCGGTGATGTCGCGCACCCGGTCACGGCCTGTGCCCTCGGGCCGCGTCGCGCCTGGCGAGGCGCTGACCTTCGGCCTGACGCTTTCGGCCTTCTCGGTCGGCATCCTTGGGCTCGCCACCAATTGGCTTGCCGCAGGCCTTCTCGCCTTCACCATCTTCTTCTATGCCGTCGTCTACACGATGTGGCTCAAGCGCTCGACGCCACAGAACATTGTCATCGGCGGTGCTTCCGGAGCGTTCCCTCCGATGATCGGATGGGCGGCCGTGACCGGTTCGGTCAGTGTTGAGAGCGTGACGCTCTTTCTCATCATCTTCATGTGGACGCCGCCGCACTTTTGGGCGCTGTCGCTGTTCAAGCGCGGCGACTACGAGGACGCGAAGATTCCGATGCTTCCCGTCGTCGCCGGCGAGGATGTCACCCGCAATCACATTCTTGCCTATTCGGTGCTGCTCGCACCCATCGGTGTCGCTCCCTGGCTGCTTGGCTTTGCCTCGCCGATCTATGGGGCGGTCGCCATCGTCCTGGGGCTGGTGTTCGTGGTGCACGCGATCACGGTCTGGCGTCGCCGCGAGGGCGACGAGGCCCGCAAGGCGGCCGTATCCCTGTTCAAGTTCTCGCTCGTCTACCTGTTCCTCGTTTTCGCGCTGCTGCTTGCCGACAGCACGCTTGCGCCGCTTGTGTCCGCGCTGCTTCCGGGAGGCATGGCATGAGCGAGAACGGAATCCGGATGAGCGAAGAGCAGAAGCGCCGTCAGCGGAACCGGTCGATCGCCATCGGTCTGGTTCTCGCCGGCCTCGTGGTGCTGTTTTACGTCATCACCCTGGTCAAGATGGGGCCGGGTGTCTTTGATCGCTCGCTGTAGGGCATCGGGCTGGGGGATGAGGAGGACTGCATGACGCGGAAACCTGAGAATACGACGCCCGAGACCGCCGCGGACGAGGCGGCGCGCCGTCGCGGGCGTGCCAACCGGCGTGTCGCGATCGGCGCTTTCGGCGGTGTCATGCTGATGGTTGGCGCGGCCTATGCCGCCGTGCCGCTCTACCAGATCTTTTGCCAGGTTACCGGCTATGGCGGGACGACCCAGCGCTCCGACAGCGTGACGGGCGAGATCATCGATCGCAAGATCACGGTGCGGTTCGATGGCAACGTGAACTCGTCGCTGCCGTGGAAGTTCGGCCCCGACACCCATGCCGTGACGCTGCGCATGGGCGAGACGGGAACGATGTCCTATCATGCGACCAACCTGGCCGGAGACGCGAACGTCGGGACGTCGGTCTTCAACGTGACGCCCTTTGAGGCCGGGGCCTACTTCAACAAGATCCAGTGCTTCTGCTTTACCGAGCAGCCGCTCGCCGCCGGCGAGACGGCGGAAATGCCGGTGGTGTTCTTCGTCGATCCGGAGATGGACAAGGATCCGCAGTTGAAGCACATCAAGGAAATCACGCTTTCCTACACCTTCTACCCGGACAAGTCGGCGGAGACGCCGGTCGCCGCCAAGGCCACCGGGGCGGGTGAAGAGAAGAACAGCTTGTAAGGACCGTGGCCCGTCCCGGTGACGGTGCCTCAAGACAGAGAAAGATCGGGGGAAGACCCATGGCCCACGCCAAGAACCACGATTACCACATCATCGAGCCGAGCCCCTGGCCGTTCCTTGGCGGTGTCGGCGCCTTCATCATGGCGCTTGGCGCGATCGGCCTGTTCAAGCTGCACAAGGGCGTGCCGTTCCTTCTTTTCGGCGTCGATCTTGCCGGATGGGGCATTTTCGCCGTCGGCCTGCTCATGGTTCTCTACGTGATGTTCGGCTGGTGGCGCGACACCATCCGCGAGTCGATCGCGGGCGATCACACGCCGGTCGTGCAGCTTCACCTGCGTTACGGCATGCTGCTCTTCATTGCGTCCGAGGTGATGTTCTTCGTCGCCTGGTTCTGGGCCTTCTTCGATGCGTCGCTTTTCGTCGGCGAGGCGCAGCAGTATTCGCGTTTCGAGGCGACCGGCGGTGTGTGGCCTCCGCACGGCATCGAGACCTTCGACCCCTGGCATCTGCCGCTGTTCAACACGCTGATCCTGCTTCTTTCCGGAACCACGGTCACCTGGGCGCACCACTCCCTGCTGCACAATGACCGCGAGGGCCTGAAGTGGGGCCTGGTGTTCACCGTCGTGCTCGGCGTGTTCTTCTCCTTCGTGCAGGCCTATGAGTACAGCCACGCGACCTTCGGGTTCTCCGGCTCGATCTATGGTGCCACCTTCTTCATGGCGACCGGCTTCCATGGTTTCCACGTGATCGTGGGCACGATCTTCCTCGCGGTCTGCCTGATCCGTGCCTCGGCCGGCCAGTTCACCCCGCAGAAGCATTTCGGATTCGAGGCGGCAGCCTGGTACTGGCACTTCGTCGACGTGGTGTGGCTGTTCCTCTTCGTGTCGATCTACATCTGGGGCGCGGGCAGCTCCTACCACTCCTGATGATCGCGGAGCCCGGCCAAGTGCCGGGCTCCTTTTTTCTGCCCCGCCTCCGGTCACGAATGGAGTGCCCTTTGCGCCGTCGAAGAGTCACTTCGATCGCTTTCTCCGTTCTGGTCGTCCTGAGCGTGGCCGGCTTTGCACTGTTCGATGGCCAAGCGGAGGTCCCGCCGGTGCCGGGTCATGGCGAGACGGACGTCGCGCTGGTGACGTTGTCGAAGGCCGAGCGGCGGCTGGAGCTCCTCGACGGGGATGGCGCGGTGGTTGCCCGCTATGAGGTCGCTCTCGGGAGTTCACCGGTCGGCCACAAGCAGCGTGAAGGTGACGGTCGTACGCCCGAGGGGCGCTATCTGCTCGACTGGCGCAACCCGCGAAGCGCGTTCCACCTGTCCCTGCATCTGTCCTATCCGGATGCGGTCGACACCAAGGCTGCGGACGCCCGCGGGGAGGATCCCGGCGGCATGATCATGATCCATGGCATGCGAAACGGTCTGGGGTGGATCGGTGCGGCGCATCGCCTGATGGACTGGACAGACGGCTGCATCGCTGTCACCAACGAGGAAATTCGGGAGATCTGGAGCCTCGTGCCGAATGGCACGCCGATCGAGATCCGCTCCTGAGCGGCAGGCTGACGAGAGACCTTGCGGCCTGTGCCCGGACCAGAGCCGGAAAGGCGAAACGCCATGAAACATGACAAGGACAGCGCGCTTTACCCCAGGCAGGATCCGATCCGCACGGGGCTGGCCGGAAAGTGCCCGCGCTGCGGCCAGGGGAACCTCTTCAAGGGCTTCCTGTCCACGCGCGATCATTGCTCCAATTGCGGCCTCGACTACGATTTCGCGGACAGCGGGGACGGGCCGGCGGTGTTCATCATCATGCTGGTCGGTTTCATCGTCGTGGCGCTGGTGCTGGTCACTGAACTCACCTGGCAGCCGCCGATCTGGCTGCATCTGGTTCTCTGGCTGCCGTTGACCGTGATTCTCTGCCTTCTCACCCTGCGCCCGCTCAAGGGGGTGATGATTGCACAGCAATATACCCACAGTGCCCGCGAGGGACGCCTCGAAGACACGACCGAGGATTGAGTGAGCACCGGAATGCCCTCCTCCGACACAAGCTCCGTTTCACGGGAGACCCCGCGCAAGGGCGGGCTCGTGCTCCTCAGCGTGTTGTCACTGATTGCCTTCGCGATCCTGCTCGCGCTCGGGACGTGGCAGGTGCAGCGCCTCAAGTGGAAGCTCGACCTGATCGAGCGGGTCGAGGCGCGGGTCGACGCCGCGCCTGTCGCGATGCCCGGCCCCGCTGCCTGGCCAGACCTCACGGACGAGGAATGGGACTATCGGCCCATCGAGGTCAGCGGCCGTTTTCTGCTGGGCGAGGTCTATTATTTCATCTCCCTCAGCGATCCACGGGGCGACGTCGGTGGTCCCGGGTATTTCGTCTACCAGCCCTTCGAGACCGAAGACGGTCTCGTGGTCATGGTCAATCGCGGCTTCGTGCCGGACACGAGGCGTCTGCCGGAAACACGACCGGGCAGTGAGGCGGACGAAGGCCGGACGACCATCGTCGGTCTGTGGCGGCGCAACGAACACGGCAACTTCCTGACCCTTGCGCCCGACCTCGGCAAGCGGATCTGGTTCGTGCGCGACGCGCGCGAGATGGCCGCGGAACTGGGGCAGCGCGGAGATAACGTCGCGCCGTTCACCCTGGATCTCACGGCGAGCTTCACGCCTGCGGGAGGGCTTCCGCAGGCCGGAGAGACCATCATCACCTTCACCAACAACCATCTCCAGTATGTGGTGACCTGGTACGGCCTCGCTGCGGTACTGGTCGTGGTCTATGTGGTGTACGTGCGCCGTCATCTCGGACGTTCACACGAGGATGGTGCGGCGGGGACCGACTGACGGGATCGCGTCTGTCTTCGTTCAGGCAACAAAAAGGCCAGCCCCGCATAAGGGCCGGCCTTTTGCTGTCTGCAAGCGTTCAGGGGTTAGAGAGCGGCAAGCACCGCGGCCGCGCCGGACGCCTCGGCCGAACCCGGGCTCTCCTCGACGTTCAGCGTGGTGACCTTCCCGTCCTTGACGATCATCGCGTAACGCTTGGAGCGGATGCCCATGCCGAAGCCCGATGCGTCCAGTTCCATGCCGATGGCCTTGGTGAAGTCGGCGCTGCCGTCGGCGAGGAATGTGATCTTGTCGCCGGCGTTGCTCGCCTTGGCCCAGGCGCTCATGACGAAGACATCGTTCACCGACACCACGGCGATCTCGTCGACACCCTTCGACAGGATCGTGTCGGCGTGCTCGACGAAACCGGGAAGATGGTTGTTGTGGCAGGTCGGCGTGAAGGCGCCGGGCACCGCGAAGAGTACGACGGTGCGGCCCGAGAACAGGGACTTCGCGTCGCGCTCGGCCGGACCGTCGGCGGTCATGATCTTGAACGTCGCGTCGGGAAGCGTGTCGCCAACCTTGAGGGTCATGGAAAAACTCCGGAACGTGGTTGTGGTCCGTGAGGTGCAACGCCCGCAACCGGGGCGTGCCACGGCTCCCCCTGACATAGGATGAAACCGGACTTCCGTCGAGGGGCAAGCGCCTGCGGGCTCCTACCGTGAGGGCGAGGCATCTCCGGGAATGTCCGTCTGAAAGGTTACGGCACGTGCCCCTTCCACGAGCGTCAACTCGAGTGGACGCGATCCGTCATCGGCGGACTTCAAACCGGTGACGGGCAGCGTGAAGCGTGCCGATTTCCCCTTCCGCTCAAGCAGTCGCGGAACGGCATTGTAGGAACCCGGCGCTCCTTCCGCGAAAAGGTCGATGCTTGTGCCAGAGCCTGACAGATCCGCCTCGACGAGGATCGTGGATGCATCGGATCCGCCTGAGTCCTCGATCGTCACCGATACGATACGGGGCGCGGTGTCGTCCTGCGGGAGCGGGAGTTTCAACCGGGCGGACGCGATCTTCATCTGCTGTGTAAGGTCACGTTCTCCGGCAAGCGGAAGTTCGAGGTGCGCTTCGCCGGGCACACAGATATCGCTGCAGATGCCGAAACGGACGGTCGCGCGCAGGACAGCCGGATCTGCGGACCCGTCGGTGACCAGGTCGATGGGCAGGACGACATGGTCCTTGTAGACGATCGACGTTGAATACCCGTCGTCATGGCGCTCTGGGGCGGGGTAGCGCAGTGTTGCTGCTTCCAGCCCCCTGGAGGCGGAGAAGTCGGCTTCCGTCGGAATGCCCGTCTCGCCGGGAAAGCGCCAGTAGATGTGCCAGCCCGGCTCCATCTCGAATTCCAGCGCCGCGTCCGGCGGCGGCGACACTGCATCGCCCGCTCCCTGTTCCGGGGCGCCCGCCACGATCAGTCGAACGCGGGCACCGGCCACGGTCTCCCATGCGCCCGCACCGGCGTTCGCGGTTGCGAGGGGAGGCATGAAGAGCGCGAGGAAGAGAGCAAGAGCACCATTGAGAGTGCGAGACGTCATGAGTTGAGCCCGGGTCCGGTTGGCCTTGGCCGGACCGGTTGCGGCACGGCGGCTGGCAGGCCCTCAGGAGTGCCGCAATTCCCGTGTCCGGTCCAGCTTCCGCCGGTCGCGGCGAGACCACAAGCGCGTGAACGGCGAAGACCGGAGCGCGCGGGGCGGTTAACATCGCCCCGCCTTCGGCGTAAAGTCATGCGGAGGTGCCACGTGCAAGCTGCGGGAGACGCGACGTTTTCCCGCTCGCTCCCTGGCCGGTGCCTGAAACTGCGGCGTAGGCGGGCACGGAGCCGCGACCGCTCTTCACGGGATGATGCGACATGGTGCCGGATCACAACATGCCGAACTCGCTGGCAGGCCAGTTCCTGATCGCGATGCCGCAGATGGCGGATACGCGATTCGCCCATTCCGTGGTCTATCTTTGCGCCCATTCCGACGAGGGCGCGATGGGAATTGTCCTCAACCAGAAGACGCCGAGCCTGTCCTTCCCGGATCTTCTGCGCCAGCTCGAGATTGTCGATGGGGGGGCGGATATCGTCCTTCCCGCCCCGGCGGACCGCATGGAAGTCCATCGCGGCGGGCCGGTGGAGACCGGGCGGGGCTTCGTCCTGCACTCGGAGGACTATGTGGTCGCCAATTCGACCATGGCGATCCAGGACGGCATATGCCTGACGGCGACGCTCGACATCCTGCGCGCGATCGTCGAGGGACGGGGGCCGCGCCGCGCCATGCTGGCGCTCGGGTATGCGGGCTGGGGTGCGGGGCAGCTCGAGACCGAACTTCAGGAGAACGGCTGGATCACCGGGCCGGCCGACAGCGAGATCATTTTCGACCCCGTGACGGAAGGCAAGTGGGATCGGGCCCTGGCCAAGATCGGCATCGATCCCGGCATGTTGTCCAGCGAGGCGGGACACGCCTGAGCGGTGTGTCGCTTCCGTTGCCTTGCAGGCCGTGCAACCGCCTTGCCCGCTGGCGGGCGCGGGGATAGGGTGCGCGCATGGGCCGGGCGGCCCCTCCCGCGCGAGGCATGCGGTAGAGCCGGCCGTTTCCCTTTCTGCCGAGGCCGGTCCAAAGGGGCCGGACACTCGCGACCCGGCACGTCAGCCGGCGCGGGCGATCAAGCAGAACCTCGGGGTGCGGGACAGGCCCGACCCGGCAGGACGCCGGGCGTCGCCGGTTTCCCGACCGCCGACAGTCTGGAGGACCTCAGGGTCGTGAAATATGTGAGTACGAGGGGCGAGGCACCGGCGCTGGGGTTTGCCGATGTTCTCCTGACCGGTCTCGCCGCGGATGGTGGCCTTTATGTTCCGGCCGAGTGGCCGCGCCTGTCCCCCGGGACGATCGCCGGATTTGCCGGGCGTCCCTATGCGGAGGTTGCCGAGGCGGTGATCGCCCCCTTCGTTGCCGGCGAAATCGCCCGTGACGATCTGGCCGCGATGATCGACGAGGCCTACGCCGGCTTTCGCCACGAGGCGGTGACGCCGCTTGTGCAGATCGCTCCCGGCCGCTTTGTCCTTGAGCTGTTCCATGGCCCCACGCTCGCGTTCAAGGACGTGGCGATGCAGCTCCTCGGGCGCATGATGGATCATGTCCTCGCCGAGCGGGACCGGCGCGCGACCATCGTCGGCGCGACGTCCGGCGACACCGGCGGAGCGGCCATAGAGGCGTTCCGCGGACGCGACCGCACCGACGTCTTCATTCTCTTCCCCGATGGCCGGGTTTCCGATGTCCAGCGCCGTCAGATGACGACGCCCACGGATGCCAACGTGCACTCCCTGGCGCTTGAGGGAACCTTCGACGACTGTCAGGCGATCGTGAAGGGCATGTTCACCCATCCCGCCTTCCGCGACAGGGTGCAGCTTGCCGGCGTGAACTCGATCAACTGGGCGCGCATTGTCGCGCAGGTCGTCTACTATTTCGTCGCCGGTGTCGCGCTCGGCGCGCCGCATCGGCCGGTTTCCTTCACCGTGCCGACGGGCAATTTCGGCGATATCTTCGCCGCTCACGTCGCGGCGCGGATGGGGCTTCCGATCGAGAAGCTGGTGATCGCGACGAATGCCAATGACATTCTCGTTCGGACGCTGGAGACCGGCGCCTACACGATGAACGGCGTGGTGCCCACGTCCTCGCCGTCGATGGACATTCAGGTCTCGTCCAACTTCGAGCGTCTCCTGTTCGAGGCGCACGGGCGCGACAGTGACGCGGTGCGTGGCCTGATGGCGCGCCTTGCCCAGTCCGGCGGGTTCACGCTGGAGGACGGGGCGATGAAACGCATCCGCGACGAGTTCGCGGCCGGGCGCTGTGACGAGGCGGCAACGGCACGCACCATTGCCGATACGCTTGCGCGCAGCGGGTATCTTCTCGATCCCCATACGGCGACGGGCGTTCACGTGGCGGGTCAGCTTTCCCAGTCGCCGACGCCCATGGTGGTCCTCGCGACCGCGCATCCGGCCAAGTTCCCGGATGCGGTCGAGGCGGCAAGCGGCGTCCGGCCGGAACTGCCGGAGGAGTTGCAGCCGATGATGAGTGCGCCCGAGCGCATGGAACGCCTGCCGGCCGGACGCGAGGAGGTCGAGGCCCATGTGCTCGATCATGCCCGTGCCGCCCGCGAAACCAGCCCGGCGGAGGTGTCCTGATGGATGTACGCGTGACCCGGCTCGAGAACGGTCTCACCGTCGTGACCGACACCCTGTCCCATCTGCGCACGGCCGCCCTGGGAATATGGATCGGCGCCGGCTCACGCTCCGAAACGGCCGAGCAGAACGGCATAACCCATCTGCTCGAACACATGGCGTTCAAGGGGACGGCAAAGCGCACGGCGCGCCAGATTGCCGAGGAAATCGAAGCGGTCGGAGGCGAGCTCAACGCGGCCACGAGCGTCGAGCATACGAACTATCATGCAAGGGTTCTGGCCGAGGATGTGCCGCTTGCGGTCGAGATCCTGGCCGACATCCTTCAGAACTCGTCCTTCGACCCCGAAGAGCTGCTGCGCGAAAAGCATGTGATCCTGCAGGAGATCGGCGCCGCGCACGACACGCCCGACGACAAGGTCTTCGACCAGTTCCAGGAAACCGCCTGGTCGCGCCAGCCGCTCGGGCGGCCGATCCTGGGCACGCGCGAGACGGTCATGGGATTCACGCCTGACGATCTGAGGGACTATCTGGCGACCCATTACCTGCCGGGCAACATGGTCCTCTCGGCGGCCGGCGCGGTCGATCATGATGCTTTCGTGGCCCTGGCGCGCGAGCATTTCTCCGCGCTCTCCGCGCGGCCCGCGCAAGCGCCGGTCGCGGCCCGCTATTCGGGAGGTGAGGCATATCTCGAGCGCGACCTGATGGAGGTTCAGCTCGTTCTCGGCTTCGAGGGACTCTCCTACGGCGATCCCGACTACTACGCGATCCAGACGCTGGCCTCGATCATGGGCGGGGGCATGTCGTCGAGACTGTTCCAGGAAATCCGCGAGCTGCGCGGCCTGTGTTACGCGATCTATTCCTTTCACTGGTCGTTCCAGGACACGGGCGTCTTCGCGATTCACGCGGCGACCGGCGAGGAAGATATCGCTGAGCTCTTTCCCGTCCTTCTGGACGAGATCGCCTCGGCTTCCGCATCGATCACCCAGGCCGAGCTCGATCGTGCCCGCGCCCAGATTCGCGCCGGCATCATGATGGCGATGGAAAGCCCCGCGGCGCGTGCCGGGCAGATCGCCCGCCAGTGGCTGATCCACGGCGAGATCCTGAGCCCGGAGGAGATCCAGGCTCGAATCGATGCCGTGACCCTCGAGGACATTCACCGTGTCGCGCGCACGACCTTCGCCAGCCGGGTGACACTTTCCACGATCGGCCCCAAGGGGGTACGCCTGAATCTCGAGACGGTCGAGGCGCACCTCGGGTCCGGGGTCCGGCGGGCGGTTGTCGGCTGACGTTTGACCGGGGGTCGCGATGGCGTTCTTGCGGGCTTTCGGTACAACGGATGGAGTGCGGACCCTGAGAAGCGCACCGCAGGCCGGTGTTCCCGTGTTCCTGCGGCCTCCGCTGGCACAAGACTATGTGCCCTGGGCCGCACTGAGGGCCGAGAGTCGCGACTTCCTGCAACCCTGGGAGCCGCTTTGGGCGCGCGACGAGTTGACGCGCGGAGCCTTTCGGCGTCGCCTGCGGCGCTATGCCCGCGAACAGCGGGAGGACAGGGCCTATCCGTTCTTCGTGTTCCGGGAGAGCGACGGGGAGTTGCTCGGCGGCGCGACCCTGTCAAATGTGCGCAGGGGCGTTGCGATGGCCTGCACGCTCGGGTACTGGATGGGCGCGCCACATGCGGGCAAGGGTTACATGAGCGCGGCCGTGTCGCTGCTTCTGCCTTTCGCCTTTGGCGAGCTTCGACTCAATCGTGTCGAGGCGGCCTGCCTGCCGACCAATTCCGCCTCCCGGCGCCTCCTTGAAAAAGCCGGGTTTCAACGGGAAGGCTACGCTCGCCGCTACCTGCGGATTGCCGGCGAGTGGCGTGACCATGTGCTGTATGCATGTGTCGCCGGCGATGTCGAGGCCCGGGTCACCGGGTGCCTCTCGCCCGTCACGAACCATGCCCTGCCGTCCGTGCCGGGTGACGAACCGGGCCCGCCCGGTGACTTACTGTAAGTTTCGCGGAGGCCGATTGGCGTCCGCTTCGATGAGAAAGCCAGACCTTTGCGGGAAATCCGATTGCGCCTCCTGATTCTCGTCTCGCTCGCGCTGACCGCGTGGCTCTCCGTCGCGTCCCCGTCGCATGCGCTGGAGGCGGTGGAGGTGCCTGCAAGCTCCGACGCGATCGATCTGACCCGCGCCGTGGAGCTCTACCCCAATTCGGGCCCGAGCCTTCAGGTGTCCACGGCGCCGGGCGCGGATGGCATCGTGCGCCGGATCGAGGTGAACTCGCTCGATGACGCCAACTCGAGCTGGGCCGTTTTCGCGCTGTCCAATCCGGGCGACGAGCAGATCGACCGGCTCATCGTCGCCCCCTTCTTCCAGCTCGTCGGCTCGCGGCTTGTATGGCCGGATCTGGGATCGTCGCGGATTGCATCGATCACCCCGAGCCAGGGCATCGCGCCGGAGCGTCAGTCGAGCCAGGAGGCGGACGTCTTCCTGGTCACGCTCGATCCGGGCGCCGTGGTCACCTATGTCGTCGAGCTGCGGAGCCCCTCGCTGCCGCAGATCCGCCTGTGGGAGCCCGACGTCTACAAGGACACGGTGAACGCCTATACGCTCTACCGTGGCATCATCCTCGGCATTTCCGGCCTGCTGGCCCTGTTCCTGACGATCCTCTTCGTCGTCAAGGGAACGATCATGTTCCCGGCGACGGCGGTGCTCGCCTGGTCGGTACTGTCGTATCTGACGATCGATTTCGGCTTCTGGAACAAGGTGCTGCAGATCACGCCGGGCGACGAGCAGCTCTACAGGGCCTGCGCCGAGGTCGGGCTGGCGGCGAGCCTCATCATCTTCCTCTACGCCTATCTCAACCTGAACCGGTGGCACATCCGCTACAGCCATCTGGCGCTGGCGACGCTGATCCTGGTTCTGGGGCTGCTCGGCGTTGCCGTCTGGGATCCGTCAGTCGCCGCCGGTATCGCGCGCATCTCGCTCGGCATCATCGGTGTTCTGGGCTTTGCCGTGATCGCAACACTGGCGGTTCAGGGATACGACCGGGCGATCATGCTCGTACCCACCTGGGTGCTGCTGCTGGCCTGGCTGACGGGCGCGGCCATGACGGTGACGGGGATCCTTGCCAACGACATCGTCCAGCCGGCGCTTGCCGGCGGTCTGGTGCTCGTCGTCCTTCTCATCGGCTTCACGGTGATGCAGCACGCCTTCGCGGGCGGGGCGATCGCCCAGGGCCTGATCTCGGACGTGGAGCGTCGCGCACTTGCCTTCACCGGCTCCGGCGATATCGTCTGGGACTGGGACATCGACCGCGATCGCATTTCCACCGGCCACGAGGTGGAGGACCTTCTGGGACTCAAGCCGGGAGTGCTGGAAGGGCCAGCGCGCGACTGGCTCGACGTCATCCATCCCCAGGACCGCGACACCTTCCGCAGCACGCTCGATGCGGTGATCGACCTGCGCCGGGGGCGCGTTTCACAGGCATTCCGCCTGCGCTCCGAGGATGGCCACTATCGCTGGTTCCGCCTGCGCGCCCGCCCCATCGTGGGCTCCGATGGCGAGGTGATCCGCTGTGTCGGGTCGCTGCTCGACATCACCGAGCAGAAGGTCACCGAGGAGCGTCTCCTGCATGACGCCGTTCACGATAACCTGACCGGCCTTCCGAACCGCGAACTGTTCATGGACCGGCTTTCCGCGGCACTCGCACGTTCGCGTGCCGAGGGGCTTGGACGTCCGTCGGTGATCGTCTTCGATCTCGACCGTTTCAAGCAGGTCAATGATTCCATCGGGCTGTCGGCCGGCGACAGCATCCTGCTGACCATCGCGCGTCGTGTGTCGCGACAGTTGAAACCCCAGGACGCGCTGATGCGCCTTGGCAGCGACACCTACGCCCTCGTGCTTCTGTCGGAGCAGTCCGCCGACCGGATCGCGGCCTTTGCCGATGCGGTGCGGCGCGCGGTGCGCTCGCCGATCACCTTCGGCGAGCAGGAGGTGTTCCTGACCGCCTCGGTCGGCATCGCCATTCCCGACAGCAATCCGGTCGAGTCGGACGAACTGCTGCGGCAGGCCGACATGGCCATGAACCATGCCAAGCGCATGGGCGGAGACCGGGTGGAAGTGTTCCGCCCCACACTCCAGACCACCGGGTCAAACCGCATGGAGCTGGAGGCCGACCTGCGCAAGGCCCTGCAGACCGACGGGATTTCGGTTCACTTCCAGCCGATCGTGCGCCTTGCCGACCGCTCCATCGCCGGTTTCGAGGTGCTGGCGCGCTGGAACCATCCCAAACGCGGTCCGATCTCGCCTTCGGAATTCATTCCCATCGCCGAGCAGTCCGGCCTCATCAACGAGCTCGGCCTCTTCGTGCTCGACCGTGGCGCGCGCCAGCTCTCCGAGTGGCAGGCGGCTTACCGGCTGCCGGTTCCGCTGTTCGTGAGCGTGAACATTTCCTCGCTGCAGCTGCTGCGCCACGATCTCATCAATGATGTTAAGTCGGTGCTGTCGCGCTCGTCCCTTGCGCCCGGAACGCTCAAGCTGGAGCTGACGGAATCCGTGGTCATGGCCAATCCCGAGTATTCGGCGCGGATGCTGGAACGCCTGCGCCACCTCGGAGCAGGCCTCTCGCTGGACGATTTCGGCACGGGTTATTCCAGCCTGTCCTACCTCCAGCGGTTCCGCTTCGACACGATCAAGGTCGACCAGTCGTTCGTGCGGCCCAACGGGCGCAGCGCCCGTCCGGTCATCCTGCGCTCCATCGTTGCGCTGGGGCACGATCTTGGAATGCAGGTCGTGGCGGAAGGGGCGGAAAGCGAGTCCGACGCGCTCGAGCTGCATCAGCTTGGTTGCGAGTTCGCGCAGGGCTTCCTGTTCGGTCAGCCCATGGAGGTGTCCGAGGCGGGCAAGATGCTCGACGCCGAGATGGAGACGCTCAGGAACTGAGACCGGCTCGCCGGTTGTTCGTGAACGTCACTTCTTGTAGGGAGCCATGCCCTTGCGGGCCAGTTCGTCGGCACGCTCGTTGTCGTCGTGACCGGCATGGCCCTTTACCCAGTGCCATGTCACGTCGTGGCGGTTGCGCGCGGCGTCCAGCGCCTGCCAGAGTTCGGCGTTCTTGACCGGCTTCTTGTCGGACGTCTTCCAGTCGTTGCGCTTCCAGTTGAACATCCACTTGGTGATGCCGTCGCGCACATAGGTGCTGTCGGTGTGCAGGTCGACCCGGCATGGCCGCTTGAGCGCGTTGAGCGCCTCAATCGCGGCCATGAGCTCCATGCGGTTGTTGGTGGTGCGCGTCTCGCCGCCGCAAAGCTCGCGCTCGTGCTCGCCGAACCGCAGCAGCGCCCCCCAGCCGCCGGGCCCCGGATTGCCCGAGCAGGCGCCGTCGGTGTGGATCGTGACCGGCTGGGCATCTTCGGGGATCTTCGCGGAGGCGCTCATGCCGACAGCCCGTAGTCGGCGGCGGTGACGACGCTCTGGTGGAAGCGCAGCTTGCGAAGGTACTCGCGCGGGTCCTTGGGCGTGACGAGCGCGCCCTCAGGCACGCGCAGCCAGTCGTGCAGACGCGTGAGCAGGAAGCGCAGGGCCGCGCCACGGGCCAGAAGCGGCAGGCTGTCGAACTCGGCAGGGGTCAGTTCCCGCACGCTGCGGTAGCCGTTCAGGAGGGCTCGTGCCTTGGTGACGTTGAACGAAAGGTCCGGCTCGAAACACCATGCGTTGAGGCAGATGGCGAGGTCGTAGGCAAGCGCGTCGTTGCAGGCGAAATAGAAGTCGATCAGGCCCGAAAGTCGCTCGCCGATGAAGAACACGTTGTCGGGAAAGAGGTCTGCGTGGATGACGCCTGCGGGCAGATCGTCGGGCCATTTGGCCTCGAGCACGTCAAGTTCTTCCGTGAGTTCCCCGGCAAGACCTTCAACGATCGTGTCCGCCTGGTCGCGTGACTGGGCGAACAGCGGCCGCCAGCTGCCTACCGACAGGACGTTGGGGCGAACAATCCCGAAATCGCGTCCGGCGTTGTGGAATTCGGCAAGCGTCTTGCCGAGTTCCGCGCAATGAACCCTTTGCGGGCGGCGTACCCACATGCCGTCGAGAAAGGTGATGACGGCTGCCGGACGCCCCGCGAGTGCGCCAAGCGTTTCCCCGGCACGGTTCGCCACCGGCTGCGGGCAGGATATGCCACGTGCCGCCAGGTGCTGCATCAGTCCGAGGAAGAAGGGCAGGTCCGCCGGTTCTACGCGTTTCTCGTAGAGCGTGAGGATGAAATAGCCCTGTCGCGTGTGAAGCAGGTAGTTGGAGTTCTCCACGCCCTCCGCGATGCCTTTCAGCGCGAGAACCTCGCCGATATCGTAGCCGGCAACGAAGCCGACCAGCTCCTCGTCGGAGACGTCCGTATAGACTGCCATGTATTTTGTCGTCTTTCTTTCGGCCTTGGCTGTGCCAGGTCGTCAGGGTCAGGAGGGCGAGAGCGGCGTCCGGCTGTCGGCGAGGATCAACCCGCCGATGCCGACGAAGCAGGCGCCGGCGATCCGCTCGATGGCGTGCCTCGCACGCGAGAAGCGCCTGAGCACCGGCGGCGAGGAAATGAAGAGCGTCACGAGCGTGTACCAGGATGCCGCGCTCGCAACGACGAGAGCAACCATGGCGACCATCACCCAGACCGGCATGTCGGGCGTGACCGAGGTCGCGAAAACGCTGGTGAACAGCACGACGGCCTTCGGGTTCGTGAGTGTCACGGTGAACCCGAAAGTGAAGGGCGAACGACCGCTTCGGCGGTCCGCGGTGTCGATTTCAAGCGGATCGGGACGCGAGAAGAGCAGCCTTGCGCCCAGCCATGCGAGATAGAGCCCACCGCCGACCCGCACCGCGAACGCGAGCATCTGGTACTCGACCAGGATCGCGGAAAGACCGAGAAGCGAGAGCGTTGCGTAAAGCCCGAGGCAGGAGGCGACCCCGAGAGAGGTCAGCAGGCCGGCGCGGGTACCGTGGACCATGGAAGAGCGCACGACGCCGATGAAGTCCGGTCCCGGCAGCACGAGCGCGGGCAGGAAGATCGCGAAGACGGCGCCGAGAACGGCGATCCATTCCATGGGGTCAGGCTCCGGTCGACGAGGGCGGCTGGATCACTCCGCCGCCTCGCGCAGCGCGCGCGGCAGGTTGAAGGCGATGGTCTCTTCCGCCGTGCGGACGGTTTCGACCTTCACGTCGTAGCGTTCGGCGAAAGCCGCGATGATCTCCTCAACAAGAACCTCGGGCGCCGAAGCCCCGGCGGTGATGCCGAGCCGCGTCAGGGAAGGAAGACTCTCCCAGGGGATGTCGGCGGCGCGCTGGACCAGAACGGAAACCGGACAGCCCGCGCGTTCGGCGACCTCGCGAAGGCGCTGCGAATTGGAGGAGTTGGGCGCACCGACCACGACCATTGCATCAACATCCGGAGCAACCGCCTTGACCGCTTCCTGCCGATTGGTGGTCGCGTAGCAGATGTCGTCCTTGTGTGGGGCGATGATGTCGGGAAAGCGCTCGCTCAGGACGTCGACGATCTCGCGCGTGTCGTCGACCGAAAGCGTGGTTTGCGTGATCCATGCAAGCGGACGGTCGCTGACCGGTGTGAAGACGCGCGCGTCCTCGGCCGTTTCCACAAGCTGGACCGCGCCTTCGGGCAATTGTCCCATGGTGCCGATCACCTCGGGATGGCCGGCATGGCCGATGAGCACGATCTCGCGTCCGCGCCTGTGGTGGATCTCGGCTTCCTTGTGCACCTTGGAGACGAGCGGGCAGGTGGCGTCGAGATAGAACATGTTGCGCGCCTGCGCGTCCGCCGGCACGGACTTCGGCACTCCGTGGGCGGAAAAGACCACCGGGCGGTCCTCGTGCCCTGCCGGGATCTCGCCGAGCTCCTCGACGAACACGGCCCCCTTGTCACGCAATCCGTCGACGACGAAGCGGTTGTGGACGATTTCGTGCCGTACATAGACCGGAGCGCCGAAGCGCTGGAGCGCCAGTTCCACGATCTGCACGGCCCGGTCCACGCCGGCGCAGAAGCCGCGCGGCGCGCAAAGGCGCACGGCCAGCGGCGTGCGTTTGACCTGCGCGTCCGGTGTCTCTCCTGCTTGGATCGAAGTCATGGGATACCCTTCCACCGTCGCTGCATGGTGGCCTCCTGTGAGAGATGCCGCCTTGCCGGGACGAGTTCTTCCGTCGCGCGACCCGAGCCCGCCGGCCCTGTCCCGCAGGATGCCCCGTCGCCCGCGTGTGGGGCAATAGAGGGAGAGGAGGCAGGTGTGTCAAGGTGGGGCGCCGTCTCTCGCCAAGCCGCCGGACCCCTGATATACGGTTCGCCCTGGACCTTGAACGAGAAGCACTGGATCGACAGGCATGACTCTCGCCAAACGGATGCGGCGGCCCGGTACGCTGGCCGGCCTTTCCCTTACGCTTGCGCTGGCCGGGTGCGGCAGCGGCATTGGCGATTACGGGAACGACATTGCAAAGACGGTCATTTCCGGCAATGCGGCCGATCAGTCGGTCATCGATACGGTCGATCCCCGAACCTTCGAGCGTGAAGTGGCCTGTCCCCCGATCGCTGTCGAGGACGGGCGCTATATCGTGATGCGCTACAAGGCGCGCAACGAGAACAATCCCGAGGCGCTGCTCTATCAGGCGAATCTGGAGAAATGGGCCCGCCGTTGCACGCGCACGGCCGATGGCGTGAAGATGACGCTCGGCGTTTCCGGCCGCGTCACCCCCGGTCCGGCCTGTGAAGGCGGTGAACTCTTCCTGCCGATCCGCATGGCCTTCGTTGGTGCGGACGAGGATGATTCGAAGCGCGGCCGCAAGCCCAAGGGGCAGGTCTACAATGTGCCGGTGACTTTGGGCGCCGGAGCCCCCGCCGAACAGTGGGCGCTGGTGGAGGAAGGCATTGCCGTTCCCCAGAATGCTTCGGTCAAGGCACAGATTGCTCTGGACGAGCCGGGCAAACGGCGTCATTAGGGACACCGTTGACAGTGCGACACGTGCTGTCGACAATGCGACATCCGATCCGGCAGGGAGAAGACCTTGCCTCGTCGGAACGCATCTGACTGAACGCGGCGTAGACGTTGTGCGCCGCGGGCCGAGCAGGGGGGACCCTCCCGAAACGCCCGGTCAGGACGATACGCGGGAGAGTTCGGCGCCACGGGCGCCGGCGCCGAAGGAGCAACCGCCCCGGAAACTCTCAGGCAAAAGGACCGCGTGTCGAGCAACGCTCTGGAAAGCAGCCCCTGCAAGCCGAGGCCGTGAGGCGTCGACAGGTGAGGGCTCACCGAAGGAGTAACCGCCGGAACGAGTGCGCGCCATCGGGTGTGCGCGGGGCGGGAAATCTCTCAGGTCGTCAGGACAGAGGGGGTGCGTGAAGGGGAGGGTTCGCCCGCCTTTGCGTCACCGAACCCGAGACCATGACCCCAGAGCGCAGGACGTTTCCATGAGCGACGCCGACACAACGCCCCTTCTTTCAACACCCCTGACGGATCTTCACAGGGAACTCGGCGCCCGCCTCGTGCCCTTCGCGGGCTACGAGATGCCTGTCCAGTTTCCCGCCGGCATCATTGCCGAACACACCCACACGCGTGAGAAGGCCGGCCTTTTCGATGTGTCCCACATGGGGCAGGCCTGGCTTGTCGGCCCGGATCACGCGACTGTCTCCGCCGCGCTGGAGACCATGGTTCCCTCCGCGATTGCCGGTCTCAAGCCCGGGCGCCAGCGCTACACGGTGCTTCTCAACGCCGACGGCGGCATCGTCGACGACCTGATGGTCACCCGTCCGCTGGGCGAGGAAAACGATGGCCGCCTGTTCCTGGTGGTCAATGCCTCGCGCAAGGATGTCGACTACGCGATGATCGAGGCGGGTCTTCCCGAGGGCGTGCGGCTCGAGAAGGTCGAGGACAGGGCGCTTGTCGCATTGCAGGGGCCGCTCGCGGCCGAGGTGATGGCGGCCCATGCGCCCGCCGCGGCCGATCTTGCCTTCATGAGTGCGGCCGAGATGGAGTTCGACGGCATCGGCGTGCATGTCTCGCGCTCGGGCTACACCGGCGAGGACGGCTACGAAATTTCCGTGCCCGCGGGGGCGGCGGAGCCGCTCGCCCGGGCCCTTCTGGCGGACGAGCGTGTTGCTCCCGTTGGTCTCGGCGCGCGCGACAGCCTGCGCCTCGAGGCCGGTCTCTGCCTCTACGGACATGATCTCGACGAGACGACTTCCCCGGTCGAGGGGGGCATCACCTTCGTTCTGCAGAAGCGGCGCAAGGAGGCCGGCGACTTTCCCGGCGCCGCGCGCATTCTCAAGGAACTGGCCGACGGACCGTCGCGTCGCCGCGTCGGCTTCCGCCTCGAGGGCCGCGCGCCGGCGCGCGAGGGCGCGGAAGTGCGTGCGACCTCCGGCGAGATCATCGGGGTCCTGACCTCGGGCGGCTTCGCCCCGACGCTCGGTGCGCCGATCGCCATGGGATACGTGGCGGCCGGCCACGATGCCCCGGGCACCCGGGTGAAGCTCGTCGTGCGTGGCCGGGAGCTCGACGCCAGCGTCGTCGAAATGCCCTTCGTTCCCCAGCGCTATTACCGCAAGCCGTCCGCCTGACGGACATACGATCCAGGAGACCCGCCGGCCGCAAGAGCCGGCCTTCCAGAGGACTGATGACAATGTCGACCCGTTTTACTGAAGACCACGAGTGGATCACCGTCGACGGCGATGTCGCCACCGTCGGCATCACCGACTACGCGCAGAGCCAGCTCGGCGATGTCGTGTTCGTGGAACTGCCCGAGGTGGGCCGCAAGCTCAAGAAGGGCGACGAGGCGGCTGTCGTGGAGAGCGTGAAGGCGGCTTCCGAGGTTTACGCGCCGCTCGATGGCGAGGTGGTCGAGGCCAACGATTCGCTCGCCGACCAGCCGGGCACCGTCAATGAGGATCCGGAAGGCGCGGCCTGGTTCGTGAAGATCCGTCTGTCCGACAAGTCTCAGCTCGACAGCCTGATGGACGAAGCGGCCTACAAGGCACACGTCGAGGGGCTTTGATCCCATGGCCGGGCACATCCACACCGCCGAGATCGTCTGGACCTGCGAGGGCGAGAACTTTGCCAAGGGCCGATACTCGCGCGGCCACGTCTGGCGGTTCGACGGTGGCGTGGAGGTGCCCGCCTCCGCCTCTCCCGCCGTGGTGCCGCTGCCCTATTCGCTCGTGGACGCGGTTGACCCGGAGGAGGCTTTCCTGGCCGCCGTCTCGTCCTGCCACATGATGACCTTTCTCGACCTCGCGCGCCGGGACGGCTTCGTGATTGCCGCCTATTCCGACAAGGCCGAGGCCATGCTGGAGCGGATCGCGCCGGGGCGCATGGGCATCACGAAGGTGACCCTGCGCCCGGCCATCACCTTCCGGGCGGAGGCGGAACCGGACGAGGCCAAGCTCTCCGAACTGCATCATCTCGCCCACGAGATGTGTTTCATCGCCAATTCGGTCCGCTGCGACATCGTGGTGGAGGCGGAGCCCGTGCGGCTCGTCGCCCCCGAGTAAGGGCGAAACCCGACCCGTAACCGCAACAGGGGAACGACGTCCCGATGCGTTATCTTCCGCTTTCCGATGCCGACCGCGCCGACATGATGGCGCGCGTGGGTGTCTCGGACATCAACGAGATCTTCGCCGACATTCCGGCAAGTGCCCGGATCGAGGGGCTGCTCGATCTGCCGTCGCACCAGGGCGAGGCCGCCGTGGAGCGGGATCTCTCGCGCATGGCAGCGCGCAATGTCGCCGCCGGCTCGGTGCCGTTCTTCGTCGGAGCCGGTGCCTACAGGCATCATGTGCCGGCGACGGTTGACCACCTGATCCAGCGCTCCGAGTTCCTCACCTCCTACACGCCCTATCAGCCCGAGATCACGCAGGGCACCCTGCAGTATCTCTTCGAGTTCCAGACCCAGGTCGCGGCGCTCACCGGCATGGATGTGGCCAACGCCTCCATGTACGACGGGTCCACCGGCACCGCCGAGGCGGTGCTGATGGCGCATCGGGTCACCAGGCGCAACAAGGCGGTACTGTCCGGTGGCCTGCATCCCCAGTACCGGCAGGTCGTGGAAGGACTGTCCGCCCAGGCGGGCGACCGCACGCAGGCGCTGGCCGCGGATCCGAAAGGCACCGAGGACATTCTCGCCGTGATCGACGACGAGACCTCCTGCGTCGTGGTCCAGTCGCCCTCCGTCTACGGCCACCTGATCGATCTCGCGCCGATCGCCGAAAAGGCCCACGCCCATGGCGCGCTGCTGATCGCGGTCTTCACCGAGGTCGTCTCGCTCGGTCTCGTCGAGCCCGCCGGTGCGCAGGGCGCCGACATCGTGGTCGGCGAGGGCCAGTCCATCGGCAATGGCCTGACCTTCGGCGGTCCCTATGTCGGTCTTTTCGCGACCCGGCAGAAATATGTGCGCCAGATGCCTGGCCGGCTGTGCGGCGAGACGGTCGATGCCAACGGCAAGCGCGGCTTCGTGCTGACGCTTTCCACCCGCGAACAGCACATCCGCCGCGACAAGGCGACGTCCAACATCTGCACCAACTCGGGTCTCTGCTGCCTCGCCTTCACGATCCACATGTCCCTGCTGGGCGGCAACGGCCTTTCGAGGCTGGCGCGGATCAATCACGCCAACGCGGTGCAGCTTAAGGGCCTTCTGGCCGGGGTGCCGGGCGTCACGGTGCTGAACGACACGTTCTTCAACGAGTTCACCGTCGAGCTGCCGAAGCCGGCGGCCGGCGTGGTCGAGGCGCTGGCGGAGAAGGGTGTGCTCGGTGGTGTTCCCATGTCGCGCCTGGAGCCGGGCAAGGCGGAGCTTGAAAACCTTCTCGTGGTCGCCTCCACGGAGGTGAACTCGGACGAGGACCGCGCGGCCTTCGCCGCCGCGCTCAAGGAGGTGCTGGCATGAGCATGAACAATCAGGGACGCCCCTCCGCGCCCGTCGAGACGGATGCGGTCGCGCTCCGCGAGACCTTCACCGGCAACAAGGCGCTTGCCATGGAAGAGCCGCTGATCTTCGAGGTCGGCCGCAACGACGTGTGCGGCGTCGACCTGGAAGAGCCGGCGGATGTTCCCTTCGCGCTTGGCGGACACGCCCGCAAGGAGGCGCTCGACCTTCCCGCGCTCACCGAGCCGGAGGCCATGCGCCACTATGTGCGCCTGTCGTCCAAGAACTATGCGATCGATGCCGGCCTCTATCCGCTCGGCTCCTGCACGATGAAGCACAATCCGCGCCTCAACGAGAAGATGGCCCGGCTGCCGGGCTTCGCGGACGTGCATCCGCTGCAGCCTCTGTCGACGGTGCCCGGCGCCATCGACCTGATCGCCGAGCTCGGACACTGGCTGGTCACCATGACCGGCATGAGCGCGGTTGCCATGAGCCCAAAGGCGGGCGCGCACGGCGAACTCTGCGGCATGATGGCGATCAAGGCGGCTCACAAGGCGGCCGGACGGGACCCGAAGATCGTGCTGGTGCCCGAATCCGCCCATGGCACCAACCCGGCGACCGCAGCACTCCTCGGCTACAAGGTCGTCGCGGTGGCCGCACGCGCGGACGGCACCGTCGACCCTTCCGAGGTTGTTGCGCGGATTGGTGAGCATGAGGGCGACATCGCCGGCATCATGCTCACCAATCCGAACACCTGCGGCCTGTTCGAGCGCGACATCATCGCCATCGCGGAGGCGATCCACGCCGCCAATGGCTACTTCTACTGCGACGGCGCGAATTTCAACGCCATCGTCGGAAAGGCGCGACCGGGCGACCTTGGCGTCGATGCCATGCACATCAACCTTCACAAGACCTTTTCCACGCCGCACGGCGGTGGCGGGCCGGGTGCCGGCCCGGTGGTCCTGTCCGAACGTCTGGCGCCCTTCGCGCCGCTTCCCTTCCTGCGCAAGGACGGTGACACGACGACCTGGGTGGAGAACGAGAGCGAACTGAAGGACGGCGAGAAGCCCTTCGGCCGCATGACCGCGTTCCATGGCCAGATGGGCATGTATGTGCGTGCGCTCGCCTACATGAAGAGCCACGGTGCCGACGGCCTGCGTCAGGCGTCGGAAGACGCCGTGCTCAATGCCAACTATGTGCGTGTCGGCCTGCAGGATCTCATGAGCCTGCCGTTCGGCGAGCGCTGGTGCATGCATGAGGTGCTGTTCGACGACAGCTTCCTGAAGGACACGGGCGTGACCACCCTCGATTTCGCCAAGGCGATGATCGACGAGGGCTATCACCCGATGACCATGTACTTCCCGCTGGTTGTCCATGGCGCCATGCTGATCGAGCCGACCGAGTCGGAAAGCCGCTCTTCGCTCGACCTGTTCGTCGCCACCATGCGCGATCTGGTGATGAGCGCGAAGAAGGGCGAGACCGACCGTTTCGCCGGCGCTCCCTTCCATGCCCCCCGGGCTCGTCTCGACGAGACGCGCGCCGCGCGCAAGCCGATCCTCAAGTGGGAGCGGCCCGACCCGCGTGAGGTGGAGCCTCAGGCGGCGGCCGAATAGCGCCACCGCCTCGCGTCAAAGCCACAACGCAAACGCCCGGCCATCGTGCCGGGCGTTTTCGTTTCGCAAGGGCGGTTGCTTTTTGTAATCTCGTGTGTCTATTTGACATATTAGATGTCATATAGAGGCGATGATGACGGACAAGGCTCGGACGCTCCACGACCTGCTGCAGATGGTGCGGCCGCTGCACCGGCGTGTCGCCCGCTCGGTTGGCGGTCATCTGGAGGGCACGGGCATCGGCGTCGGCGAGCGCGCGGTGCTGGCGCTTCTCGTCGAAGGCACGCCCTTGAGCGTTCCGGCGATCGGGCGCGCGCTCTTCCTGCCGCGCCAGAACATCCAGAAATGGGTCGATGGTCTCCGCGCCGCCGGACTTGCCGAACGCTGGCCGAATCCTGCCCATCGCCGCTCGCATCTCATCGCCGCGACGCCTCAGGGCCGCGAACTGTTTGCAGCTATCCGCAAGCGTGAGGACGCGGCGATTGCCGCTCTTGCCGAGCGCCTCTCGCCGGCGGAGCTGGAGGCCGCATCCACCGTGCTGTCCGCCTGTCTCGAGCATTTCTCGCCGTTCGAGGACGATCCCGATCATCCCCGTCCGCTCGCCTGACACTCACGCAAGGAGATCGCACATGTGGCTCACCATCCTCGGCGTCGCGCTTGCGGCTCTTGCCGGTCTGGCGCTCTACTTCGTCGCAACAGCGCGGCGCATTGCCCGACCGACCCGCGGGGAGCCGATTGTGCGCGATGCCACCAAAGCCGCGCTTCTCGTTATCGACATGCAGGAGGACTTCACCCGCTCGCAAGGCGCGAATGCCTATGACGGACAAGAGCGTGACCGGGCGATTGGTCGCATCAACGCTCTCGTCGCGGCCGCACGAAAGGCCGGCGAACCGGTCGCCTTCATCCGGCAGGAGCATCAAGGCAGGGCGGTGCAATGGATCGCAAGCCTTTTGCTCGGCGGCGCCGGCAATCCGGGCCGGCCGGGCGCGCGGCTCGACCGCGATATCGACGCGGATGGCTGTCCCGTCTTCGTCAAGCATGTGGCCGATGCCTTTTCCGATCCCGCGCTTGATGCCTGGCTGCGCGAGCAGACGGTAGGCCGTCTCACCCTGACCGGGCTGGACCTCGCCCATTGCGTCAGGGGAACGGCGCTTGGCGCGCGCAATCGCGGCTATCGGGTGACGGTCGACCTGGCGGGATCGCTGGCCGCGCGGGAAAAGCCAGCCTTGCACGCGGTCGACGAAATGGAAACGGCGGGCGTTGTCCTGCGTGGCCCGGAGGACGGCGCGCCGCGCGCCGCCATGGTCTGACTGCGGGCGGGTGACGGCCGGTCTTGCCAGCTGCGCGGAAGTGGCCATGTTAGGGCGCAACAACAGGACCGACCGCTATGCCCCATCCAACTGACCTCGACACCCGTCCGGGACTTCCCGAGGACCAGCGCTTCCTGCTGGAGGTCCATCCGAGGGAGACCTGGGCCGGACATGACAATCTTGGCGGATTGATGCGGTTCTGGCTTTCGCGGCACGACGGCTTTCGCGAGATGGGAGCGGGGCTCGACAGCCTCATTTCCGATTTTCGCGAGGGCAACGTCGCGGCGCCCGACCTTGCGCCGCTTCTGGTTCCGCGCCTGCAGGTGTTTCTGGGTGAACTGCATCACCATCACCTGATCGAGGATCACCACTATTTCCCGGTCTTCGTGGCCGCCGAAAACCGGATGGCGCGCGGGTTCGAGCTGCTCGAGAACGATCACGAGGTGATCCACGCTCGTATCGAAGCCGTCGCGGAAAGCGCCAACGCCCTGTTGCGTGATCTTCAGGCGGCGGATCCGGATCGCATCCGCCGCGCGGCCGATGCCTACGCCGGTGAGAGCGGGCGCCTGATCTCCGGCCTCATGCGCCATCTCGGCGACGAGGAGGACCTGATCGTGCCCCTGGTGCTGGAACGCGGGGAGGATGACCTCGGCGTGTCCTGACGCTGCCCGTCACGGAGAAAAGCCTCCGCCGGTTTCCCGGCGGAGGCTTGAGGTCAGGTGCGGGGAAGCGCCTTTTTGTCGAAGGGATCGTCAGGCCGCGCTACGGCTGGAACTGCTCATGTGCACGGCGCGGAACTCGGCGCGAAGCGTGTCGATGGGCTGGCGCTTGCCGGAACTTTCCACGTGCCAGTATGTCCAGCCATTGCAGGCCTCGAGACCCTGAACGGCCGCTCCGACCTTGTGGATCGAGCCCGAGTGCTCGCCACAGACGAGGGAACCGTCCGCGCGGACCTTGGCCTCGTGCCGGCCCTTGGAACAGGTCAGCCGGTCGCCCGGAGACACGAGCCCCGCGTCGATCAGGCTGCCGAAGGGCACTCGCGGCGCGGCGCGCTTGCCGCGCGAGACGCCGAGCGCTTCCGGATCCACCGTGTCGATCTCGTCGATACGCTGGCGTGCCGCGTCGATATAGGACTGCTCGCGCTCCACGCCGACGAAGTGACGTCCGAGCTTCTTGGCGACCGCACCCGTGGTGCCGGTGCCGAAGAACGGGTCGAGCACAACGTCGCCGGGGTTGGTCGAGGCAAGCAGCACCCTGTAGAGCAGCGACTCCGGCTTCTGGGTCGGATGGACCTTCTGGCCATCGTCGTCCTTGAGCCGCTCCGACCCGGTGCAGATCGGCAGGTGCCAGTCCGAGCGCATCTGAAGATCGTCGTTGAAGGTCTTCAGCGCTTCATAGTTGAAGGTGTACTTCGAGTCCTTCGACTTCGACGCCCAGATCATCGTCTCGTGGGCGTTGGTCAGCCGTTTGCCACGAAAGTTGGGCATCGGGTTGGACTTCAGCCACACCACGTCATTGAGGATCCAGAACCCGAGGTCCTGGAGGATCGCTCCGACGCGGAAGATGTTGTGATAGGAGCCGATGACCCAGATGCCGCCGTCCGGCTTGAGCACCCGGCGCACGGCCATCAGCCACGCACGGGTGAAGGCATCATAGGCCTCGAAGCTCTCGAACTGGTCCCAGTGGTCGTCGCAGGCATCCACCCGCGACTGGTCGGGACGGTGCAGGTCGCCACCGAGCTGCAGGTTGTACGGGGGATCGGCGAAAACCAGATCCACCGACTGCCGCGGCAGGCGTTCGAGCGCTGCGACACAGTCTCCCTTGAAGATCGTGTCGAGCCATTCTTGGTTGGCGTTGGACGCCTCGGGAAGACGGGGTGCCACGAAGGGCACCCCTTTACGCTGTACACTCATTGCGACGCAGAACCTCACGCAATTACGAGGATCATGGTTACCGGGCGTGGTAAATCGGGAGTTAAGGGGCAAAAGAAAAAAGGCTATTTGAATCAACAGTCTGTTTACCTTGTTGTACGGAGTCCCCGATACTGCTTCGCTTTGTTAACGCGCTGTTTCCACCGCTTGCGGCGGCGCTCCGTCCTAACGGGCTGCCTTGCCACGGAATTTTCGGAAGCCTCACGATCCGCGTCTTGCAAATTGCGTATACTGCCCGCCCGATCCGTTAACGCTGCCGGATGGCGAGAGCCTGAAACGAAATCCCTCGTTCCCGGCGCATTTTTTTCGCAAGGTCATGCTAGCAAGGCACAAAAGGACGATCGCGTCGTATCGGCGGCGGATCAGGAGAACGGGAGAAACCGCGATGACCACCGACAATCGGCCCAAGGAGCATGCGACCCGCATGGATGCGTCGGGCGGGGCGGGGGCTTCGGTCGATGCCATGCCGTTGCGACAGCCGGACAATCCGCCCTTTGCCGCCTTCACCGATCCCGATGCCGCCGTCGAGCGGCTGAACGAGATTTTCGCGACCAACACCGCGTTTCTGCGCGATGCCTTCAAGGACTTCGTGGCGGGAGAACTGCCCTCCTGCCGGGTGCGGGCCTGCTATCCGCAGATCCGCATTGCCACCGCGACCCACTCGCGGGTCGACAGCCGGCTCGCCTACGGTTTCGTCTCGGGCCCTGGAGTTCATTCGACCACGGTGACGCGCCCGGATCTTTTCGCGGGGTACCTGAGGGAGCAGATCGAACTCTTGCTGCGCAACCACGAGGTGCCGGTCGAGATCGGAGTCGGCGACGTTCCGATCCCGCTGCATTTCGCATTTTATGACGGGACGCATGTGGAAGGGGTCGCGGAGGCGCTGAACCACCCTCTCGCCGATGTCTTCGACCTTCCGGACCTGTCGATCCTGGACGACGCGATCGTCAACGGCACCCATGAAGTCGCCGCCGGCATGGCGCGGCCGCTTGCGCCTTTCACGGCGCCGCGCGTCGACTATTCCCTGCATCGCCTTCAGCACTATACCGCCACGGCGGCGGAGCATTTCCAGAACTTCGTGATCCTGACCAACTATCAGTTCTACATCGACGAGTTCTGCCGACTGGCTGGCGACCTGATGGCGCAGGAGGGCAGCGGCTACACCCATTTCGTCGAGCCGGGCAACATCACAGTCGCCCCGGACGGCTCGCTCTCCGGTGAGAGGCCTTCCCGGTTGCCCCAGATGCCGGCCTATCATCTGGTGCGCCCGGATCATTCGGGCATCACCATGGTGAACATCGGCGTTGGTCCCTCCAATGCGAAGACGATCACCGACCACGTGGCGGTCCTGCGGTCGCATGCCTGGCTGATGCTTGGGCATTGCGCGGGGCTGAGAAACAGCCAGAAACTCGGCGACTACGTCCTTGCGCATGGCTACGTGCGGGAGGACCACGTGCTTGACGCGGACCTGCCGCCGTGGGTGCCGATCCCGCCGCTCGCGGAGGTGCAGGTTGCGCTCGAGCAGGCGGTCGAAGAGGTCACGGGGCTCGCCGGCTACGAGCTCAAGCGCGTGATGCGCACGGGAACGGTCGCCTCCATCGACAACCGCAATTGGGAGCTTCGCGACCACCGGGAGCCGGTGCAGCGGTTCTCCCAGTCGCGCGCAATCGGTCTCGACATGGAATCGGCGACCATCGCCGCCAATGGTTTCCGTTTCCGCGTCCCCTATGGCACGCTTCTTTGCGTGTCGGACAAGCCGCTTCACGGCGAACTGAAGCTGCCGGGCATGGCGACCGACTTCTACAAGCGGCAGGTCGCCCAGCATCTCAAGATCGGCATTGCCGCGATGGAGAAGCTGCGCGCGATGCCGCGCGAGCGGCTTCATTCACGCAAGCTGCGCTCCTTCGCCGAAACCGCGTTCCAGTAGGCCACACCCTATCTGAAAGCCGGCCCGTGGCACCAGCAGGTGAGCGACCGGCGTCGGCCGGATGTCACCGGTGCCACCCGATGGAGCATGAAGGAGGCGAAGAGCGTGGCATCGCCGATGCCCCGCTCGCTTGCCTGCACCGCTCCACCGAGGTTGATCTCCAGCGCTCCGCCGTCATAGGCGTCAGCCTCGCTCAGTTGCACCACGATCGTGAGCTTGCGCCGCCGTGCGAGCGGACCGTCGCCGATATCGGAATGCCAGTCGTAGTGCCCGGCGACGCTCTCGTCATAGGTCGCGACCTGAAGCCGCTCGCCGAAGTCGGTGATGTCGAAGTCGAAGCGCTCGCGGTTCGCCCGCGCGACGCCGGCAACGATACGCTCCATGACCCAGGAGGCGGAGCTTTTGTCATCGAGCCAGGCGATGTCCGCCCGCCGGATGTTGTGATGCTGGAGACCGCCGACGAGGCCGCCGGTCGCCTGATGGGCGTCTTCGGCCAGCCGGATCACTTCGGCGGCCTCGGCGCGGGAAAAAAGCGCAGGCATGGAATGCGTGAACATGGCCGAAGTCTCCGCAACGGCTGGAACGATGCCCACTCGGGACGCGCGTCTATGATGCAGTTTGCGGAAAAGCGCAACGGCTTTGACAGGCATGTCCGTGACGTTGGCTCAGCGCCGTGTGCCGGCCTCCACGGCCTTGCGCATGACGGTCGGCAGGGCCTCGCCGGAAAGGGCGTTCGCACCGGACCACCAGCAGCCGTCGGGGGCTTCCGCCTCAAGCGGCGCGCGCGCGTGCCACACCGCGAGTTCAAGATGAAAATGCGTGAAGGTGTGGCGCACGTCCGCCGATACGCGCCGCCAGTCGAGACCCATTGCATCAAGCTCCGAAGGAACGGCGGCAAGGTCGTCCTTGGCCACGCCTTCTCCCCACGCGCTGACCGGCGGTTCGCTCATGCCGCCGAGAAGTCCCTTCGGCGGTCGGCGGCGCAGCAGGACCGCACCGTCGGCCCGTTCGACGACGAAAGCCATGCCGTGCCGTGTCGGTTTTGCCTTCTTCGGAGCCTTTCGCGGCAGGGTTTCCGCGATGCCCGCCGCGCGTCCGGCGCACGGTGTGATCCAGGGACACAGGGCGCATGCGGGTTTTCTCGGCGAGCAGATCGTTGCCCCGAGGTCCATCATGGCCTGTGCGAAGTCTCCCGGACGGTGCGTCGGGACCAGGGCGGTCGTCTCCTCGCGGATCTGCGGCTTGGCGTCGGGCAGCGGTGTTTCCATGGCGCGAAGGCGGGTCATGACCCGCTCCACATTGCCGTCGACAACCGCAGCCGGCCGGTCGAAGGCGATGGCCGCGATCGCCGCCGCCGTATAGGGGCCGATGCCCGGCAGCGCGCGCAAGGCCTCTTCCGTATCCGGGAAGCGGCCGTCATGGTCACGGGCAACCGCTTCCGCGCAGGCCTTCAGGTTGCGGGCGCGCGAGTAGTAGCCAAGCCCCGCCCAGGCCTTCATCACCTCCGCCTCGTCCTCGTTCGCGAGCGCCGAAACGTCGGGCCACCGCGCCGTGAAGGCATCGAAATAGGGTTTCACGGCCTGAACGGTGGTTTGCTGAAGCATGATTTCGGACAGCCACACCCGATAGGGATCGGGGCGTGTTCCCCTGGCGCGCTCCCTCGGCCCCACGCGCCACGGCAGCGCGCGCGCGTGTCGGTCGTACCAGTCCAGGAGTTCGGCCGCGAGGGATGTCATGAGGGAGGGGGCTTCCATTTTCGTGTTCCGGTGAAGGATCGGCGTGCGTCCGGCGAATTCAAGCGTTTCACGGATATTGCTGTGGCAAAGCTGTGGACGGGGTGAGGGCAATTATCTTCGCGCGTGGAAGGACGGCGGTGTCGCGAAATTGTCCCAATTCCGGAGTCGACTGGCCCACATGAGCGATTCGCGCCAACATGCCGTGTCGAGAAAGCCCGCGCAGCCCTCCAGCCTGCGAAGGGTGACCCGTGCGCGCCCCATCGGTGACCTGATCGGAAAGACGCTGGAGCGGTCCTGCCGCAGGCGTGGCTTTGCCGCCGCCGATCTTGTCGTGGACTGGCCGGACATCGTCGGCGAACGTTATGCCGGCAAGGTTCAGCCCCTGCGCGTGGACTGGCCGCGTGTTCCCGAAGGCGTGAGCGATCCCGAGGCGCAGCCTGCCACGCTCGTTGTCCAGACGGACGGCGCCACGGCACTTCTTTTGACGCATGACATCGGTCAGGTGGTGGAGCGTATCAACACCTTCTTCGGCTGGGGCGCGATCGGACGCATCCGGATCCTGCAGCGCCCCCTGACGCCGCCGAAACGCACGCCGCCCCGGAAACCGCGTCCACTGACCGCGGACGAGGAAGCGGAACTCTCCGACAAGCTCGCCGGTGTCGGGAACACCAAGCTGGGGGCCGCGCTGGAGAAGCTTGGCCGCGCGGTGCTCGCGAAGACGCGCTGACGCGAGGGCTTTTGCCCGGCAACGATGAATGGCCCGGGCCTGGCGAAGATGGTCGGGCTGTCGCGTTGGCCGGCCTTGGCGCGCGGTGTCGCGAAAATGTGAAGTGCATGGAGCCTCGAAGCTTTCCGCCTTCCCAAAGACGCCATATTCTCCTTGTCGGTTGACCGGATCGTATGAGGCGCTAAACAGCCTTCGAGTCGTCGTGACCGTATCCTATGGGAGTATCCCCGTGCGTTTGAACCGCCGCCAGCTTCTCATTCGTTCCTCCGCCGGACTTGCCGCCGCAGGTTTTGCGCTCAACGCGTTGCCGGCTTTTGCCCAGTCCGTCGATGTCGAGGAACTGATGACGCCGGGCCCGCTGCCCGAGATGGTCCTCGGCTCCGAGGATGCGCCGCTGACGATTGTCGAGTACGCCTCGATGACGTGCGGCCACTGTGCAAACTTCCACAAGTACAGCTATCCGCACCTCAAGTCGGAGTACATCGATACGGGCAAGGTGCGGTTCGTCTTCCGCGAGTTCCCGCTCGACCCGGTCGCAGCCGCTGCCTTCATGCTTGCCCGCGGGTTGCCCGAGGACAAGTATTTCGATGCCATCGACCTGATGTTCGAGACCCAGTCTTCATGGGCCTTCACCGATGACCCGTATACGGCGCTTCTCAAGCTCGGTCAGCAGATCGGCTATACGAAAGAGACCGCCGAGAAGACCCTCGGGGACCAGAAGCTGCTCGACAGCATCACCGCGATCCGTGCGCGGGCTGGCGAGAAGTTCGGTGTCAAGTCGACCCCGACGTTCTTCTTCGACGGGAACATGGTCGGTGGCGCGCTGACGGTTGCGCAACTCGACGCGGAAATTGCAAAATACCTTTGATGGCCGGATCGGCCGCGCCTGACGCCGGGGTCTGATCGACACAAGGATCGGACGCCGGGGCCACGTGCGGCCCGGCCTTTCACGATCTTTCGCGCGATGTCGCGCGTCAGGAGATCAGGGGCCGGGCACGAATGGCGGCAAATGCGGCAGTTCGCAGGTGTGTCTCGCGGGTGCGCTTGCGCCCGCGCGTCTGCCGCTGTTCGCCTGCCGAATGCCTGTCCTCGGGCGGGGCGGCCCGTCCATGAAATTTTCCAAGCTTCGTGTTCTCGGCTTCAAGTCCTTCGTCGAGCCGATGGAGTTCGTCATCGGGGACGGGCTGACCGGTGTGGTCGGTCCCAACGGATGCGGCAAGTCCAACCTCGTCGAATCCCTTCGCTGGGTGATGGGCGAAAATTCCTACAAGAACATGCGTGCGTCCGGCATGGACGACGTCATCTTCTCCGGCAGCCTCAACCGTCCGGCGCGCAACACGGCCGAGGTGACGCTGTTCCTCGACAATTCGGATCGCACGGCGCCCGCCGGTTTCAACGATGCGGACACACTTGAGGTTACCCGCCGTATCGAGCGTGAATCCGGCTCCAACTACAAGATCAATGCCCGGGACGTGCGCGCCCGCGACGTGCAGCTTCTCTTTGCGGATGCCTCCACCGGTGCGCGGTCGCCGGCCCTTGTGCGTCAGGGACAGATCGGCGAACTCATCGCCGCCAAGCCGACCTCCCGCCGCCAGATCCTGGAAGAGGCCGCCGGGATTTCCGGGCTTCATTCGCGCCGGCACGAGGCCGAACTGCGCTTGCGTGCCGCCGAGCAGAACCTCGACAGGCTGGAGGACGTGCTTGTCCAGATCGACGGCCAGGTCGACAGTCTGCGCCGACAGGCGCGTCAGGCCGGGCGATTCCGCAATCTGTCCGCCGAAATCCGTTCCGCCGAGGCCAGCCTCTATTACCTGCGCTGGCTGGACTGTCGTGACCGTCTCTCTTCCGCCGAGGAGGAATTCCGGGCGGCGGAGGCATCGATGGGCGAGGCGGCCGCGCTTCAGGGCGAGGCGGCCCGGGTTCAGGCGATCGCCGCGCACAAGGTTCCGGAAATGCGCGAGGCATCGGCGAAGGCCGGCGCCGCGCTTCAGCGGCTCGTCATTGCACGCAACGAACTCGATGGCGAGGAGCGCCGCGTGCGCGAGCGGCTTGAGGATCTCTCCCGCCGGCTGCAACAGCTTCATCAGGACATTGCTCGCGAGGAGAGCCTGCTGGCCGACAACGACGGTCATCTTGCGACCCTGGCCGAGGAAGAAGAGGAACTGCGCGCCGAGACGCTGGAGGAAGAGGAACGTGCGGCCGAGGCCGCCGTGCGGGTGGAAGAAGCCGATGCGGTGGTGGCCGGTGCCGAGGAGCGCGTGTCCGCGCTGACCCAGGAGCAGGCGGGCATTCTCGCCCGCCGCCGTCAACTGGCGGAGGCCTTCGAGGCCGCGCGCGCGCGATCCGCCAAGCTTTCGCGTCAGCACGAGGCGGCGCGCGCCGACCTTGCGAGGCTCGAGGCCGAAGTCGAGGGCGCGCCCGACCTGGAAGCCGGTCGCGAGGCTCTCATGCTGGCGGAGGAGGTTCTGGCGCGCGCCGAGGAGGACGTGCTGGAAGCGGAGGAGCGCACCGCGTCCGCCCGGGCGCGCCACGAGGGCGCGCGGGCGCCGCTCGGCGAGGCGGAGGCGGCGCTCTCCAGGCTGGAAACGGAAGCCCGAACGCTCGCGGAGGTTCTGGGCGAGGGCCAGTCCGGCGACCGGCCGGCCGTGGTCGAGGACATGTCCGCCAGTCCGGGCTACGAAACCGCGCTGGGCGCGGCCCTGGGCGAGGACCTGGATGCCCCGCTGGGTGGCGATGCTCCCATGCGCTGGTCGAACGCCGACGACGGCGGGAAGCCGGATGATCCATCGTTGCCCGCCGGCGCGGAACCACTCTCCGCCCATGTCGAGGCGCCCGGCGCGCTCGCCCGTAGGCTTGCCCAGATCGGCGTCGTGGAATCCGGGCAGGGGGAGGTGCTGGCCCGCGCGCTCGCACCCGGCCAGCGTCTCGTGACGCGGGACGGCGCCCTGTGGCGCTGGGACGGCTTTCGGATCGATGCCGATGCGCCGACACCGGCAGCACAACGCCTTGCGCGCAAGAATCGTCTTGCCGCGCTGGATGGCGAGATCGCGCTTGGCGCGGAGACGCTCGAGGCAAGGCGAGCCGGGTTCGAGGAACTGGGAGAGGCCCTGCGGCAGGCGGGGGATGCGGAAGGAGCGGCGCGCCAGCGTGTTCGCGACCTGCGCGGCCAGGCGGAGACCGAACGACAGCGCGTGCTGCGGCTGGAACGTGCCCATGCCGAGGCCGAGGCGCGTCTCGGCTCGCTGCGCGATGCGCTGGAGCGTCTGACCGGAGACCTTGAGGATGCACGCATGGCGGCCGCGGAGGCGGGCGAGGCCATGCGCGAGATCGAGGAAGACGAGGGACTTGCCCGGGCGATCGAGGAAGCGCGCGCCGCTCTTTCCGAAGCCAGGGCCGCTCAGTCGCGCGAGCGCGCGGCGGCCGAGGGGATCGCCAGGGAAGGCGAGATGCGACGCCGTCGCGTCGAGGCGATCGCGCGTGAACGGGCCGCCTGGACCCAGCGCGCGGCGGGAGCCCGCGAACAGGTGGAGACGCTTCGCGACCGCATGGAAGCTGCGGAAGAGGAGCGCGCGGACCTGATCGAGGCACCCGACGACATCGAGATCCGTCGTCGCGACTTGCTGAGCGGGATTTCACGGGCGGAAGCCGAGAGGCAGGCGGCCGACGACGCGCTGGTCGCCGCCGAGACGCATCAGCGCGAGGCGGATCAGGCCGCGCAGGCTGCGTTGTCCGCGCTCTCGCAGGCGCGCGAGCGAAAGATTCGCGCCGAGGAGAGGCTGGGGGCGGCCACATCGCGCAAGGCCGAGATCGAGGCCCTGATCGACGAGGCCCTGGAAGTGCCCGTGACCGCGCTGCCGGGACTTGCGGGACTGAAGGAAGGCGCGCCGCTGCCCGATCCCGACGCCATCGAGCGGCGGGTTGAACGTCTCAAGGCTGAGCGTGAGCGCCTTGGGGGCGTCAACCTGCGCGCCGAGGACGAGCTGCGGGAGATCGAGGACCAGCGCGGCACGCTGACCGGCGAGCGCGACGATCTGATCGAGGCGATCAAGCGGCTTCGCGGCGCGATCTCCAACATCAATCGCGAGGCGCGCGAACGGCTTCTCAATGCCTTCGACATCGTGAACGGGCATTTCCAGCGTCTCTTCACGCATCTCTTCGGCGGCGGAACGGCCGAGCTTCAACTTGTCGATGCCGAGGATCCGCTCGATGCCGGCCTCGAGATCATCGCCCGCCCGCCGGGCAAGAAGCCGCAGACGATGACCCTTTTGTCGGGTGGCGAACAGGCGCTCACCGCGATGGCGCTGATCTTTGCCGTCTTCCTGACCAATCCGGCGCCCATCTGCGTGCTCGACGAGGTCGATGCGCCGCTGGATGACGCCAATGTCGAGCGCTACTGCGACCTTCTCGACGAGATGACGCGCTCCACCGCGACCCGCTTTGTCGTCATCACTCACAATCCGATCACGATGGCGCGGATGAACCGGCTTTTCGGCGTGACCATGGCCGAGCGCGGGGTCTCGCAGCTCGTCTCCGTCGACCTGGAGACCGCGGAGCGATTCCTTGAGGTCGTGTAAGCGGGCATCGAGGCTGCGCGGGGCGGCCGGCAAAAAGCGCGCAAGGGACTGTTGTGCGCCTGTGCGTGGACTGGAAAAACGATATAAAACAATAGGTTGAATGCACTCTATGTCGCCTTGACAGGGGCGGGGGTGCCGACTATGGTGCGCCCGACTTTCAGGGGCAGGCGGCGTTCGCCGGTGTGGTTCGAGAAAAGGAGACGGCAGGTGATGTCTCCGGACAGGAACGGACCGGACAGCGAGAGGCGGCTCACGGAAGCGGAACTGTCCGAGCGAAGAAGCCGGCTGGTTCGTGAGCTCGAGGAGCGATCCGGAACCAAGGAGAAATCCGGTCCGGCAAGCACCTCGTCCACGGGTCAGGGAGCCGCTCAGGCCATGAAGCTGTCGACGGAGTTCGTCGCCGGCGTTCTGGTTGGAGCGGGGATCGGCTGGTTGATTGACCGCAGTGCAGGCACGTCTCCCTGGGGGCTGATCGTGTTCTTGCTGCTGGGCTTCGTTGCCGGGGTGCTCAATGTGTTGCGATCCGCCGGAGTTGTGGCGGACCCTGCGCAGGAGCGTCGAGGCGACCGTGACGGACGGACCTGAACCAGATACGGCGCGAAAGCGTTCCATGCGACCGCTAAAGAGGGGCTGACCCGGTGGCGAACGACCCGATCCATCAGTTCCAGATTACCAAGCTTGTCCCGATCGAGGTCGGCGGGCTTGATCTGTCCTTCACCAATTCGGCTCTTTTCATGGTCGTGACGACCGCGACCGTGGCCATGTTCCTGATCCTGTCGACGAGCGGGCGCGGCCTCGTTCCCGGCCGCTGGCAGTCGATCGCGGAAATGAGCTACGAGTTCGTTGCCGGAACCTTGCGAAGCTCAGCCGGCAACGAGGGGATGCGCTTCTTCCCGCTCGTGTTTTCGCTGTTCATGTTCGTCCTGATGGCGAACCTGCTCGGCATGTTCCCCTACTTCTTCACCGTCACCAGCCACATCATCGTCACCTTCGCTCTGTCGATCCTGGTGATCGGGACCGTGCTGGTCTACGGCTTCGCCCGCCACGGGCTGAAGTTCCTCAAGCTGTTCACGCCGGATGGCGTGCCGCCCGCGCTGTTCATTCTCGTGACGCCGATCGAGATCATCTCGTTCCTGTCGCGTCCGGTCAGCCTGTCGGTTCGTCTTTTCGCGAACATGCTTGCGGGTCACATCACGCTCAAGGTCTTCGCCGGCTTCGTCACGTCGCTCCTCGCGGCGGAAGGGCTTGGCGTGTTCGGCCCGGTCTTCTCCATCCTGCCGCTCGGCATGACGGTGGCCCTGACCGGTCTCGAGTTCCTCGTGGCCTTCCTTCAGGCCTACGTGTTCACGGTTCTGACTTGCATGTACCTCAACGATGCCCTGCATCCGAGCCACTAGAAGTCAGTTTGGTTCGGCTCCGCAATAAGGCGGAGCCGTCGTTACGTCGCTGCAATCTCATCTCAAGGAGCAAGTGTCATGGAAGCTGAAGCAGCAAAGTACATCGGTGCGGGTCTCGCCTGCCTCGGCATGGCCGGTACCGCTCTCGGCCTCGGCAACATTTTCGGCAGCTACCTCTCGGGCGCGCTGCGCAACCCGTCTGCCGCCGACGGCCAGTTCGGCCGCCTCATCTTCGGCTTTGCCGTGACCGAGGCGCTCGGCATCTTCTCGCTTCTCGTCGCTCTTCTCCTGCTCTTCGCCGTCTAAGACCGCGTTAGATCAGCGTCAGCGACGCAAAAGTTCGGCCGGGCGCAGGTCTTGCGCCCGGCTGCGCATCCGGCATCCCGGATGCGTGACTGTCTGCGGCATTGGAGACGAAAATGGCCACGACCGGCGCCGAGTCCCAGAGCGATAGCAACGCCCACGGCGTTATCGAGATTCCCGCCGACGAGCATTCGGTCGGCACGTTCCCGCCGTTTGACGGCTCGACCTATGCCTCGCAGATCCTGTGGCTGGCCATCACCTTCGGCCTGCTCTACTGGATCATGAGCAAGGTTGCGCTTCCGCGCATCAGCGGCATCCTTGAGGATCGCCGCGACCGAATTGCCGGCGACCTCGCCGAGGCGAACCGCCTGAACGAGGAAAGCAACGCCGCCATCGCCGCTTACGAGCAGGCGCTCGCGGAGGCGCGTGACAAGGCTCACGGCATCGCGCAGGAGACGCGCGACAAGCTGAAGGCCGATATCGATCGCCGCCGCGAGGAGACCGAGAGCCAGCTCACCGAGAAGCTTTCGGCCGCCGAGAAGCGCATCTCCGAGATCAAGGGCGAGGCTCTCGCCAGCGTTGGCGAGATTGCTTCAGAGACCACTGCCGCTCTCGTCGAGAGCCTTGTCGGCAAGGCGCCGACGAAGACGGACCTGAAGAAGGCCGTCGACGCGGCGATGAAGTGAGGACGCTCTGATGGACGCCACAGCATGGGCCCTGGTCGGCCTTATTCTCTTCCTGGGCATCATCGCCTATTTCAAGGTTCCGGGCATGATTTCCGGCGCGCTGGACAAGCGCGCGGACACCATCCGCAAGGAACTTGATGACGCCCGCCGTCTGCGCGAGGAGGCCCAGGCCCTTCTCGCCGACTACCAGCGCCGCCGCAACGAGGCGGAAGCCGAGGCCGAGGGCATCGTTGCCGAGGCAAAGCGCGAGGCCGAACGCATGACCGTCGAGGCCAACGAGGCGCTTGACGATCTCATCGCGCGCCGCACCGCCGCCGCAGAGGCCAAGATCTCCCAGGCCGAGGGGCAGGCGATCGCCGAGGTCCGCGCCAGGGCAACCGATCTGGCCGTCATGGCGGCCCGCGAGATCCTGGAAAAGACGGTGCCGGGCAAGGTCGGGGACGACCTGCTCTCCAAGAGCATCACCGAGGTCAAGACCCGTCTCAACTGATGAGGCGGATCGTCCGGGCTCTTCCGGAGATCACCAGAGACAAGTGAAATGGCCTCGGATCGTACGGTCCGGGGCCATTTTCGTTGGTGTGGTGGTTGCCCGACAGTGCCTTGGGCGGGATCAGCCGGCGGCATCCAGCAGCGCCGCGATCGGACGAAAGCTCTTGCGGTGAAGCGGCGTCACGCCAGCGGTGGCAAGCGCTGCCGCATGGGCTGCCGTGCCATAGCCCTTGTGACGGGCAAGGCCGTGGTCCGGCCAGACCGGATCCATGCGCTTCATGAGCCGGTCCCGTGCGACCTTGGCGACGATGGACGCGGCGGCGATGCACTGCAGTCGGGCATCGCCCTTCACGACCGCGATCCCTGGAGCGGGAAGGCCCGGGGGCACATCGCGGCCGTCGACGAGGCAGAAGGAGGGTGCGATCTCGAGCGCCCGGGTCGCGTGTGCCATTGCGCCGAGCGTGGCGGCGCGAATGTTGAGCGTGTCGATTGTGGCCGGCGACGCGAAGGCGACCCCCACGTGGGCCTTGGCGAGGATCTCCTCGTAAAGACCTTCACGGGTGGCTTCGCTCAGCGCCTTGGAATCGGCAAGTCCATGCGGAATGTCGCCTGGTATCAGAACCACGGCAGCCACGGCCACCGGCCCGGCCCAGGGTCCGCGCCCCGCTTCATCGATGCCCGCGAGCCGGTTGTCGAAGGTCGCCGCGATCCGGGCTTCCGCTTCCGGGTCCATCGTTTCCGGAACATCGATCTTGTCGAAGAGCGGCATCGCGCCTTTCAGGGACATTGGCAATCCTTGGATGTGTGGACAGGCGACGGGCGGCGTGTTTCGGACAGTCCTGCCCAATCCGGTCCCGCCTGACAAGCCTCGGCCACGGACACACCCTAGAAAAGCCTGAGCTGTACCCCGCCGGCCTGCGGGGCAAGGAAGTTCTCCGCGGAAAGTCTTCGGCGGCGCTGGTTGAAGCCGATGCGTTTCGCGGCAATCTGGAACCGCCTGGCGAGCTGTTCTGCATAGGGACCTTCGCCCTTCATCCGCTTCTGCCACTGGGCATCATAGTCCTTTCCGCCGCGCATGGAGCGGATGAGGTTCATCACATGGCGGAAACTGTCCGGCCGGTGCCGCAACAACCAGTCGCGAAACAGGGGGCTGACCTCGATGGGCAGCCGGAGAAGGATGTATCCGGCCTCTCGCGCCCCTGCTTCATGAGCGGCTTCCAGGATCTTCTCCATCTCGGAATCCGTGAGGGCGGGAATGACCGGGGCGACCATGACGCTCGCCGGCACGCCCGCCTCGTTGAGTCCCCGGATCGCGGCAAGGCGTTTCTCGGGCGTTGCGGCGCGCGGCTCCATGGAGCGTGCGAGCTTGCGGTCGAGCGTGGTGACGGACAGGGCGACTTTCACCAGCCCCCGTTCGGCCATAGGCGCCAGAATGTCGAGATCGCGCAGAACCAGCGCCGATTTGGTGACGATGCCCACCGGATGATTGCATCGGTCGAGCACCTGAAGGATGTCGCGCATCACCTTCCAGTCGCGTTCGATGGGCTGATAGGGGTCGGTGTTCGTTCCGATGGCAATGGTGCGGGGCGTGTAGCCCGGTCGGGAAAGCTCGCGCTCGAGAAGCTCGGCCGCATTAGGCTTCACGGTCAGGCGGCTTTCGAAGTCGAGCCCGGGCGAAAGTCCCACATAGGCGTGGCTCGGCCGGGCGAAACAATAGATGCAACCATGCTCGCACCCCCGATAGGGATTGATCGAGCGATCGAAGGAGATGTCGGGCGACTCGTTGCGCGTGATGATCGTGCGCGCGCGTTCCTCGTGGACCTGCGTCCGAAGGGCCTGGATTTCGTCTAGCGTTCCCCAGCCGTCATCGAAGGCTTCGAGAGCCTCCTTCTCGAATCGGCCCGCCATGTTGAGGCCTGCACCGCGTCCGCGCGCGCCGGCAATGTCGCCTTCGGGCCGCGAACCCGGCTCGGGCACTTGCACCTGATCGGGTGTTTTGGGGAGTGAAAATCCCATTGTTTCAAGCCCTGCGCGTCACCTGTGGGGAACCGTTCTGCCGACGGGCTAAGCACCAGTCGGAATGTGAACATAACAGGAACATTTTGCGCTTGAAAGAGGGATGCGTGGCCCGACTGAAGAACGGACCGCCCCGGCGGGGTGGCGGGGCGGTCCGGTCCAGGGCCCTTGATCAGCCGCCGCTGTTCTTCTGCGCGACGGCCTGAAGCTCGGCCTCGGACAGGGAGCCGTTGCCGTCCGTATCGGCCGCGGTGAACTCCTCCATGGTCATGTTCGGAATGACGGCGGTCACCTCCGAATAGGACAGCTCGCCGCTGCCGTCCGCGTCGATGTCGTCGAAGGTGACGCCCTGTGCGGCGGCGACGCCGGCCCAGGCGAGGGGGCTCAGGGTGGCAAGCGCGATGATCGTCTTCTTCATGGTCGGTTTCCTTTCCATGTTCCGGTTCGGCGGCGGCCTCTGGCCTGTCAGCCGGTGGTCGATCCCGTGTCGTCCACGGAAGGAAAGGTGGTGGCGCTGTCGGACGTGAAGACGTCAGGGAGAAGGTCATTGAGGGATAAGAAGATGGCAGGCCAAAGATGAGGCCGAAAAACGTCAGGGTTCCCTGCGGTTAGAAAGAAAATCGGACCACATGGAGGTGCCATTTGGACCGAAAGCCGCTCCGGCCTTGTCGCAAATTGCAGGGGTGTTTCGTCATCGTGCCGCGAGGTCCGGCAAAACAAGGCAGGATCGTCGCGTCCTGATCGTGAACGGCGATCCCGTGAAGCGCCAGGTGCCCCTTCAGCGCCTCAATGTGTCGCTCGGCCGCTCCCCGTAGATCCGCCGATAGGCGAGCGCCGCGCGCCCCAGGTGCGTGAAACCGCAGGCGTGGATCATCTCGGTCACGCTGGTGTCGCCATCCCCCGACAGCAGGCGCTCATGAAGAAGGGCGAGGCGGCGACGTTCGAGCGCGGCCGTGATCGTCTCGCCCCGGTGCTGACGGAAGCCCGCCTGCAGGGCTCGGACCGAGCAGCCGCAGTGACGCGCGAGCGCGGCCATGTCGAGCGGCTCCTCGAGCCTTGCGTCCAGATAGTCGAGTGCTCGGCTGATCCGGGCGGGCGGCGTGAAGGTTTCCGGGGCGGTTCCCAGCAGCCGCGCCCGGTGGGTGCTGTCCTGTCCCCACACAAGTGTCTGGACGATCGTCTCTCCAAGGCGCGCGAGCGCCGGCTCGGACGCGCCGCCGGCGGTGTCCGCAAGTGCCGCGAGATGGGCGACCTGCGCGCGGAGCGTTTGCCCGAACCCGTCATCGAGGCGCACTCCCGCCTCGAACACCAGATCTCCGACATCGTCCTGGAGCAGGTCTGCCAGGGCGGCTTCGACCGGTGCGCGATCGAGCATGAGGATGAGCTGGCCGCAGGATGCACGCCAGCGCATGACGGCGGGGCGCGTCGGCGAAAGCAGCGAGGCGGTGCGGCCGGGGCCGGTTTCGCAGCTTCCGCCGGCAAGGCGGATCTCGGCGGACCCCCGCAAGGGAATCTGGAGCAGGAAGAAGCGTTCCAGGCAACCGGGGTCGATCTCCACGTCGCCGCCGTAGGAAACGTAGTTGATCGAGCCGCCTGGAAAACGGCGGTGGTTGTGCAGGGCGTTGAAGTCCTTAGCCCTGTCGAGGGGGCTGAGCCGGTGCGCGCAGAAAATTCGCCCGACCTGCTCGGCCGCCTGGTGGACGTCTCGCGTCGCCACTTTCGCATGGTCGGCAAGCGGCACGCGCGCCCCCCTCATGGCGCACCTGTCATGACTGTTCCGTCCTCTGGAAACCGGACCGTTCGCGGCCCTTGTTGACGAAAGCCTAGCATGGCGTCGTGGAGACGTCATCCGAGCGGGGAGCTGCCCAAAACCGTGCGTGGCGTCGCCCTGCGGACAGTCGCGGCGCTCATCGGATAGACGCCCCTGCCGGACAGGCGCTTTCATTGAGGGGCGAGAACGCGTGCGCCGGCGGGCCGGAAGCATGCACCGCACCAGAGGACGGAGCAAAGCCGCGCGCCGTTGCGGCGCGTTTCAGGGGAGAATTGCTATGAACAAGGCGATCGCCAACATGGTGAAGGTCAACACCGATCCGGGCATCACCCCGGCGGGGACCGGCCATGACGGGGTGGAATGGAACATTCTCGGCCACACCTACTGGATGAAGACCGAAGGCGAGGCATGCTTCTCCTTCGAGACGCTCGACCCGCCGGGAACCTTCGTGCCGCCGCACATCCATCCCACCCAGGACGAGTTCATCTACGTGCTGGAGGGGCGGTTCGACCTCTACCTGGATGGCGAGCACCATCAGGCCCATCCCGGCGACGTGGTGCGAATGCCCATGGGCATTCCCCATGGCTACTACAATCTGACCGACACCGCCGCGCGCGCGATCTTCTGGGTCAGTCCGGCACGGCGCCTGCGCGAGCTCTTCGACAATCTGCACAATCTCGGGGACCCGGCGGAAGTCGTGCGCCAGTCCGCGCTGCGCGAGGTGCATTTCCTCAAGCCCGAGGACATGGCCTTCGATCCGCTCAAGCTGAGCGTCTGAACAGCATGGGCGTGCCCTCCGCCGGACGGGGGGCAACGCCTCGGACACCGGGACATTTCACATGGTCAAACGCAAGCGCGTCTGCGTCATCGGCGCCGGCGTGAGCGGACTTGCGTCCGCGCGCGCCTTTCGGGACAAGGGGCATGAGGTCACCGTTCTCGAACGGAGCCACGAGCTTGGCGGGGTCTGGGGGCCTGCGCGCTCCTATCCGGGCATTCGCACCCAAAGCCCCAAGGATCTCTACCGCTACACCGGCTTGTCCATGCCGGAGGATTATCCGGAGTGGCCAAGCGGGGCACAGGTCCATGCCTATCTGACGGACTTCGCCGGCACCTTCAGCCTGCTTCCTCTCATCCGTTTCCGCCATACGGTGACCGCCATGGAGCGGGCCGCGAGTGGAGGCTGGAACCTTTCGGTCGAGGATGGTGAGGGTGACAGCGGCGTCCAGCACTACGACTTCGTCGTGGTCGCCAGCGGTACGTTCACGGACCCCAACCGGTTGCGGCACAGGGGCGACGACGGATTTGTCGCCCGGGGCGGCAGCATCCTGCATTCCAGCGAATACACCGATCCGGCAATCGTGCGCGGACGCAAGGTGGTGGTGCTCGGCTTCTCCAAGTCGGCGACCGACGTTGCCGTCAATGCGGTGAAGGAGGGCGCGGAGGAGGTGACGGTCGTCTATCTGGAGCCGGTGTGGCGTGTTCCCTACCGTTTCGCCGGGCTCGTGAACTTCAAGCACATCCTTTACTGCCGTGCGTCGGAGATCATGTTCCCGCCCTGGAGCGAGGGGCGGGTCGCCAAGGCGGTCCGCGCGCTGACGAAACCCCTGGTCTGGGCGAACTGGAGAGGGCTCGAGGCGCTGCTCACGCTCCAGTTCGGCTTGAAGAAAAACGGTCTGCGCCCGAAGGCGCCGGTGGACGATACCATTGCCTGTGGCCTGTCCATCGCGACCGAAGGGTTCTTCGACCTCGTCTCGAAGGGCAGGATCAGGACCGTGAAAGGCACTTTCGAGAGGTACGAGGACGGCGAGGTGATCCTGTCGGGCGGTGAGCGCCTGCCGGTCGATGTCGCGATCCAGGCGGTCGGCTGGAAACTCGGGGTGCCCTTCCTCGACGAGGCCACGAAGGATGCGCTGATCGACGATGACGGCCAGTACCGGCTCTATCGCCTGGTTGCCAATCCAGACGTGCCGGACCTCGGATTCGTGGGGTTCAACTCGAGCTTCGCCACCGTCCTGACCAGCGATATCGCGGCCCAGTGGCTCGTGCGCTACGCGGACGGGATGCTCGCGAAGCAGCCTGGCCTGGATGACATGCGGCGCTGGATCGACGAGCACCTGAAATGGCGCAGAACCGTTCGTCCCGCCGCACGCGTTTATGGCGGCCTGTGTTCGGCGCCCTATCATTTTCGCCATATGGACGAACTGCTTGCCGACATTGGCGCGCGCAAGCGCCGCCGCAATCCCCTGGCGGAAACGTTTCTGCCGCCGGATGCGGATGCCTACGCCCGCTTTCTGGACAGCGCGCCCGCCTACAGTGCGGAGTGAACACGTCACATGAGAAAGGGGCCGGCGTTGGCCGGCCCCTTGAACAGTGCATCGTCGCGCCTGAGCGGCCCGGGCCACATCCGAGGGTGTGGCCCATAAACGAGGCGGGTCCACACCCTAAAGCTCGAACTGGTAGGTCGCCGGGGTCCAGCGATATCCTTCGCCGACCTTTTCCACGTAGCCGATGGCGGGAAAGGGCATGTGGTAGCCGGAGATGGCCAGCCCGTCGGTCGCCGCCATGTCGAAGATGCGCTTGCGGGTCGCGACGGCCTTCTCCTTGTCCATGTCGTAGCGCACGTGCCACTCGGGACGCTGGACTGAGGCGGCGAAGTGGTTGGCCACATCGCCCCAGATCATCAGCTCCTGGCCGTCGCTTTCCAGATGGAAGGACATGTGGCCCGGCGTGTGGCCGGAGGTGTCGAGGCCGGTGATGCCGGAAACGACCGCGTCCCCGTCACCGATGAAGGTGATCTTCTCGGCGAGCGGCACAACGTTGGAGCGCGCCAGGTTGGCACCGCGTTCGGCCGCCGTGCCCATGCGGTCGTCGGAGGACCAGAAGTCGTACTCCGCCTGGCCGGTCACGTAGCGGGCGTTGGCGAAGACAGGGGCGCCGTCCTTCATCAGTCCGCCGATGTGGTCACCGTGCATGTGGGTGATGACCACCGTGTCGATCTGGTCGGTGGAATAACCGGCCGCCTCGAGCTGGCCCGCGAGCTTGCCGTTCTCCCCGCCAAGGCCGGTGTCGAAAAGAACCAGTTCGGACCCGGTGTTGACGAGCACCGGCGTGAAACCGTTGACCATCCTGTCCGTCGGCAGGTTGTTTTCCCGCATCAGTTCGGCGACGGCACCGGCATCCTGGTCCTCTCCGAAGATGGGATGCGGGCCGTCCATCGCGCGTGCGGCGTCGCGCAGGGTCGTGACCTCGAAGCCGCCGAGCTTGATGCGATGGAACGCGGGCGCGGAAGCCCCCATCATCGGCGCGGCGGCGCGCACGGGACCGAGCGTGGAAAGAAGGGCAGGCGCGGCAAGCGTTGCCGTGGCCGCACCGGCGAGCAGGGTGCGGCGGTTCACTGTCGTATCCGTCATGTCCTCAAAGCCTCCCGTTTGCGAACGAAAGCGTTCCGCAAAGCCAGTTAGGCCGCGGGATGCGGGAAAAAAGAGGCGATAACGGATCCGTGAAGTGGCGTGGCCCGAACGGGGTGCCCGGCGTCATGCCTCGCGCAGCTTGCCCCGCTTCAGATGCTCGTCCAGGCGCGGCATGATCTCCACGAAATTGCAGGGCATGTGCCGGTAGTCGAGCTGCCACTTCAGGATGCCGTCCCAGGCGTCCTTGCAGGCGCCCGGAGAGCCCGGCAGAACGAAGATATAGGTCGCCCCTGCGACGCCGCCGGTCGCCCTCGACTGGATCGTGGAGGTGCCGATCTTGTCGTAGGAGATGCGGTGAAAGACCTCCGAGAAGCCGTCCATGCGTTTCTCGAACAGGGGTTCCACCGCCTCGGGCGTGACGTCCCGGCCCGTGAAGCCGGTGCCGCCGGTCGTGATGATCACGTCGACCTGAGGATCGGCGATCCAGCGGTTCACCACGGCGCGAATCCGGTCCACGTCATCGGTGACGATCTCGCGGCCGGCGAGACGGTGACCGGCGTCACCGATGCGCGCGGCAAGGGTCGAGCCGGAGCGGTCCTCCTCCAGCGAGCGTGTGTCCGACACCGTCAGCACGGCGATGTCGAGGGGGATGAAGGGGCGGCTGTCATCGATGCGATGCATGGCTGTGCTGTCACTCTGCTGGCATGGGACTGGCCGGCAGAATAGGCTTGGCCGCAACGGGACGCCAGAGCGCGCGGAACGACGACTGCGGGAGGAGGAGCGAGATGGACTGGACGGCGCCGATCGATGCCTATTGCGAGCGCCTCGATGCGGGGTTCTGGGCCGAGCCGGTCAACGCGGTGACCAACGCGGCCTTCCTGATCGCCGCCCTTTTCGCCTTTCGCGACTGGCGCGCGCGCGGGCAGGGCGATCCCGCAACGTTCCTGCTCGCGGTCATCGTGGCGGTGGTGGGTGTCGGGTCCTTCCTGTTCCATACCTTCGCGACCCGCTGGGCCGCACTGGCCGACGTGCTGCCGATCGCATTGTTCATCAACATCTACTTCTGCCTTGCGCTGCGCCGGCTGGTCGGCCTGTCCTGGCCGCTCGCCGTCTTCGGAACCCTGCTCTTCCTTGGGGCGAGCTATGCGCTCGGCCCGCTGTTCGGACGGCTTGCCGGATCGAGCGGGGGCTACGTGCCCGCCCTCGGCGCGATCTTCGGCGTCGCGGCCACGCTGTGGCTCATGCGCCGTCCCGGAGCGGGGATGCTGGCGGTGACCGGAATGGCGTTTCTGCTGTCCCTCGTTTTCCGCACGGCAGACATGCCCGCCTGCGAGGCTTTCCCGCCAGGCACGCATTTCGTATGGCATTGCCTGAACGCGCTTGTGCTCTTCTTGTTGATTCGCTTGCTGATCCGGGCAAAGTCTCATGAGGGAGCCCCTGCCGCCGCACCGGCGGGGAATGCGCGAGACACGCCCTGATCCCCTTGCCACCGCCGCCGGCCGTCAGGCCGGAGGCTTCACCGACCGAACTTCCAGGCCCGAGTGACCGCCATGACCGACGCGCCGAAAAACCAGACACCCGCTTCCGCCAGCTCCGCGCAGGCGAACCCCGCACATGATCTCGATGAGGCGGCGCTGTTCTACCACCGGCATCCGCACCCGGGAAAACTGGGCATCCAGGCGACCAAGCCGCTGGGCAACCAGCGCGATCTTGCCCTTGCCTATTCGCCGGGCGTCGCGGCGCCCTGTCTGGAGATCGCCCGCGATCCCTCGATGGCGGCCGACTACACCGCGCGCGCGAATCTGGTCGCGGTGATCTCCAACGGTACGGCGGTGCTCGGCCTGGGCGCAATCGGCCCGCTGGCCTCCAAGCCGGTGATGGAGGGCAAGGCGGTGCTCTTCAAGAAGTTCGCCGGCATCGACGTGTTCGACATCGAGGTGGACGAACTCGACGTGAACCGTTTTGTCGACGCGGTGGCGGTGCTGGAGCCCACCTTCGGCGGTATCAACCTGGAAGACATCAAGGCGCCGGAATGCTTCATGATCGAGCGCGCTCTGCGCGAGCGGATGAACATTCCCGTCTTTCATGACGACCAGCACGGCACGGCGATCATCGTCGGCGCCGCGGTCAAGAACGCGCTGGAACTGTCCGGCAAGGACATCTCGAAGGTGAAGATCGTCGCCTCGGGCGCCGGCGCGGCGGCCCTTGCCTGTCTCAACCTTCTGGTCTCGCTCGGTGCGAAGCGCGAGAACATCTACGTCACCGACATCGAGGGCGTCGTCTACAAGGGCCGCGAAAGCCTGATGGACGAATGGAAGGCCGTTTTCGCGCAGGAAACCGAAAAGCGCACGCTCGCCGAGGTCATCGAGGGGGCGGACGTCTTCCTCGGCCTG
>MDTG01449362.1_pt1 | contig 69220 bp, 64 predicted proteins | sample 811421 | NCBI WGS metagenome assembly MDTG01 (sample SAMN05326645, study PRJNA326480) | marine metagenome | isolation source: seawater | place: Pacific Ocean: South East | collected 2011
GATGAATATGCGCCGGAACATCTCACTGTGCAAGCTGATGATTTGGATTGGTGGTTAAGCCGATTGACCTGCTACGGTTCCTTGTTTCTTGGAGAGGAAACAACCGTTTCTTATGGTGACAAAGCATCTGGAACGAACCACGTCCTTCCAACTTCAGGAGCCGCATCTTACACAGGCGGCCTCTCCGTACACAAATATATGAAAATTGTCACGTGGCAACGCGCGACCCGCGAGGGGTCAAAGTCAATTGCAATTGCAACGGCAAGGATTTCTCGTCTTGAGGGTATGGAAGGGCACGCACGATCAGCTGATGTCCGGTTAGCAAAATATTTCCCAAGAGAGAACTTTGATTTGGTGGGGGAAGGCTAATATGCCGGGAACCAGTGATCTTTTTGACCTATCTGGCAAAGTCGCCTTGGTTACAGGTGCAAGCTCTGGATTAGGTAGGCAGTCCGCTCTAGCTCTGGTCGGCGCAGGTGCTGAGGTTATTGGTATTGCACGCCGCACAGATGCACTGAAAGAACTTGAAAAAGAAACCACTGAAAAAGTGAAGACCATCGCATCAGATCTGACAAGCCAAAAGCTTGATAGTGAGTTTCACGATATGGTTTGTCATCGATTTGGTCCACCAGATATTTTGGTGCATGCTGCCGGCATCAACCTTCGACAGCACGCAGATGATGTCTCCTACGAGGGATGGGATCAAACGATCGCCATTAATCTTAGGATTCCTTTTTTTGTCAGTAAACTTTTTGTACCAAATATGAAGGAGCTTGGTTGGGGTCGGATAATAAATTTCGCATCCTTGCAATCACAACGCGCTTTTGCAAGTGGTATTGCCTATGGTGCTGCAAAAGGTGGTGTCGTTCAACTGACTAAAGCAATGGCTGAAGCTTGGTCTAGTTTTGGGATAAACGTAAATGCAATCGGGCCAGGGTTTTTCCCAACAGAGTTGACAGAAGTTGTCTTTGCTGATCAAAAGCGTGCAAAACGTAACGCTCAACAGACCTGTATAGGCCGTAATGGTGAATTAGCAGACATCAATGGGCCAATTCAGTTCCTAGCTTCGCCAGCATCCGATTACGTCACGGGACAACTGCTAATGGTGGACGGGGGTTTTACAGCCAAATGAAGGCACTTGTTTACACAGATCCCAAAACTTTAGAATATCGGGAGGTTCCCCATCCAGCAACGGTAGATGGAGAGGCCCTAGTCAAAGTCTTTTGTGTGGGAATTTGTGGATCAGACATGCATGCCTATCTTGGCCATGATGCCAGGCGTCCTGCCCCGCTTATCCTTGGTCATGAAGCCGCAGGCGTTATCACAGGTGGAGCCCGTGATGGCGAACGCGTAACAGTAAACCCATTAGTTACATGTGGAAATTGTGGCGCGTGCCGGAATAAAAAAGACAACCTTTGTGAAACTCGACAAATAATATCAATGCCGCCACGAGAAGGGGCTTTTGCGGAGTTTGTGGCAATGCCAGAGGAAAATCTCCTTACAGTTCCCAATGACGTTTCGCTACAAACTGCTGCTCTGACAGAACCTATTGCTTGCGGATGGCACGCCGTTAAGAGAGCTAAGGAAGCAATTCGCATCTCCAATAATTCTTTGCAAGTCTTGGTCATCGGTGGAGGCGCCATTGGTCTTGGTGCTGCACTTAGTTGCAAAGCACAAGGAATTGATGATGTCACAATGATTGAATCAAACCCACTAAGACGAGAGCTAATCTATACAAATTGTCACCGACATATTATTTCTCCCAACGCAATTCCATTAGGTCAGACCTATGATTTAATTATAGACGGGGTTGGCTATGAAGAGACACGCCAACTGGCGTCTAAACTTTGCAACCCTGGGGGAGTTATAATGCATATTGGATTGGGTTCAGCGACAGGAGGCCTCCATATTAGGCGCATGACACTGCAAGAAATAACCTTCATCGGAACTTACACCTACACATCCGCAGACTTTCGCGAAACTGCTCAAGCTATATTTGATGGAAAAATGGGTGATTTAAATTGGACTGAGAGCCTACCACTGTCCGAAGGATCCAAAGCCTTTGCTAGTATTGGCGCAGGAAAGACAGCATCACCCAAGATCATTCTTAACCCTTTTCCCGAGTAACAAAAATGAACTCTTAAACGGAGGCTAAAATGTCTAATATACCCCATCTCCTCGTCCATGATCACGAAGACAATGTCGGCGTGGTTGTGGTCGAAGGTTTAACAGCCGGCACCGAAATGTTTTGCTGTATTACCAACGACAACTCTATCTTCAGCCTCACCGCAAGGGTGGACGTACCGATCGGTCATAAGATCGCCTTAAAAGATCTTAAAAGGGGCGATACCGCGATGAAATATGGTGAAGATATAGGCAAAATCACCGCAGATATTCCCAAGGGTGGTCACGTTCACACGCATAATTGCAAAACAAAGCGCTGGTAAGGAACTGTAAAAATGGCTTCAAAGTATTCGAATATAACGTTTAAGGGGTTTAAGCGCGACAACGGACGCGTTGGCGTGCGTAACCATGTTTTGATCCTTCCTGTTGATGACATATCAAATGCCGCTGTGGAGGCAGTGGCAAATAATGTCAAAGGTACGCTTGCGATTCCGCATGCATATGGTCGCTTACAATTCGGTAAGGACCTAGACTTACATTTTAGAACAATGATTGGGACCGGTGCAAATCCAAACGTTGCGGCGGTCGTTGTGATAGGAATTGAACCGGAATGGACCAAGTTTATTGTAGATGGTATTGCCAATACAGGAAAGCCGGTAACGGGTTATTCAATCGAACAGAATGGAGACTTTGAAACAATTCGCGCCGCGTCTTGGAAAGCGAAGGAGTACGTGCATTATGCAACTGAACTAACTCGCGAAGAGTGCGCAATTTCCGATCTTTGGGTATCTACCAAATGTGGTGAAAGCGATACTACCACCGGACTTGGATCCTGTCCAACCGTAGGGAATATGTACGATAAGCTTCTTCCCGAGGGTATCTATGGCTTTTTTGGCGAAACTTCTGAAATTACAGGGGCAGAACATATATGCCAAAAACGCGCGATCAACGAAAACGTTGGTGATCGTTGGTACAAAATGTGGAAAGAATATCAAGACGAGGTTATTTTTGCACATCAGACAGACGACCTTTCCGATAGTCAACCAACGAAAGGAAATATCCTTGGTGGGCTTACAACGATAGAAGAAAAAGCACTTGGGAACTTAGAAAAAATTGGAAGAACGTCAACTTATATAGATGTTTTAGAGCCCGCTGAGCAACCAAGCTCAGGAAACGGCCTTTATTTTATGGACTCCTCCTCAGCTGCTGCGGAGTGTGTAACTCTAATGGCTGCCGGTGGGGCTGTAATTCATACATTTCCGACAGGCCAAGGCAACGTTGTTGGTAATCCGATTGTGCCAGTTATAAAAATTACAGCTAATCCTCGCACAGTCCGTACAATGGGGGAGCATATAGATGTTGATGTGTCTGGCATTCTCCGACGTGATCAAACAATTGATGAAGCCGGAGACGAACTTATAAATATGATCCGCAGAACATCAAATGGACGCAATACCGCGGCGGAAGCTTTAGGCCATCGTGAATTCTCAATGACTAAACTTTATCGTAGCGCATAACAAAGGTTGGAAGGCCAAACCTAGGGCCTTCCGAAAAGTTTCTCTTCCAGTCGGCTAATCTCTCAGAATTCTTTTAAAAGCTTCCGAGAGCGGGCTTTAGTCGGGCGGCATATGCATCTTCGAGGGAACTCAGCAGTTTTGTTTAATGCTCGTTTACTTCCTTTAAAAGCTAAGTAGCCATACATCGGCCACTTTCGTCGAATAAGCGAGCATCTTTTGGGAGTCTTTAGAGCCCTGCGAAAGGTTCCGCAGACCAGACTTTTTATTTTTAGGGAAAAATTTAACGAGAATTTCATAATCCCAGCAAATAAGTCCGTCATTGACGTTCTAGCAGCAAAAGGCAAAGATGTCCTCTATGAATGCCAGCGTGGCGATTATGGTATTTGCCAAACCAACATTATCAGGTAGACAATAGTAGACCGTAATGTGGTGCCTTCAGATGCATAGCATGTAGAAGGATAGTTCATGCAAATCTGAGTCAGCCGCGCTAAGTCAGCACAGCTTGTGCTTGATTTGTAGCGGAGGAAAGACATGCTTGAGACGCGCCTTACCCTTAAGGCTAAAGACATAGATTCCATGGTGCAGAGCTATCAAGTTCATCGCGATGTCTATACCAGCAATGAAGTCTATCAACTAGAAATGCGTCATCTATTTGCAAACACCTGGGTTTTTGTAGGCCATGAGAGCCAAACCCCAAAAAAAGGGGACTACTTCACGACACAGATTGGCAGTCAACCAGTTATACAAGTCCGCCATACCGACAATGAAGTTAAAGTTTTGCACAACCGATGCCCGCACAAAGGTACAAAGATTGCCATCGACCGTGAAGGAAACACTGGTAAATTTTTCCGTTGTCCCTACCACGCATGGTCTTTTAAGACTGACGGATGCCTGCTCGCTATACCTCTGAAAAATGGCTATGACGGCACAGGACTCGATAAAAACGAAAATTCAAAAGGTATGAAAGCTGTTGGCGCTGTCAAAAATTATCGTGGCTTTATATTTGCCCGCCTAGCAAAGGAAGGTATCGATTTTGAAGAATTTTTCCTAGATAGTCTTTCATCCATTGATAACATGGTGGATCGCTCCCCTGCAGGGAAGCTAGAGGTTGCAGGGCCACCTTTGCGCTACATGCATAAGTGTAATTGGAAAATGCTGGTTGAGAATCAAACAGACACCTGCCACCCCATGGTAGCTCATGAAAGCTCTGCGGGAACTGCTAAAAAGATTTGGAAAAAACTGGGCAGCCCTACTCCCCAACCTCCAGCCATGCAGATTATTGCACCATTCATGTCTCCCTATGCGTTTTTCGAAGATATGGGAATTCGTACTTGGCCCAATGGTCATGGGCATACAGGAGTAAACCATTCAATTCACTCTGACTACTCGGCGATACCAGGATACTTTGAAGCAATGAGTAAAGCATATGGCGAGAGCCGTGCAAAAAGGATATTGGATGAAAACCGTCACAACACAATTTATTTTCCTTCGATCATGGTCAAAGGACCTATTCAGCAGCTACGCAACTTCGTACCGCTAGGCCCAGACAAAACCCTTGTTGAAAGCTATATTTACCGTCTGATAGACGCTCCTGATGAACTTTTGGCACGTACAGCAATGTATAATCGGATGATCAATGCACCAACATCGATAGTTGGACATGATGATCTTGAAATGTATGAACGCGCCCAAGAGGGATTGATGTCCGATGGAATCGAGTGGGTGAATTTGCAGAGGCTTTATCCGGGAAAAGAAGAAGACTTTTCTAAAGAAGCCGTAGAAAATGGGACAACAGAGCGGCAAATGCGAAACCAATTCGATGCTTGGCGACGCTTTATGACAACTACAATGCCACAAAGTACAGTCAGTGCCATGGAGGCCGCAGAGTGAGCGACATATCCAAAGATGATTTGATTGATTTCATCTATGCCGAAGCCAGAATGCTGGATGAAGGGCATTATGATGATTGGCTCAAACTTTGGATTCCGGATGGACATTACTGGATGCCACTGGATTATAAACAGGATGATCCGCTTTTTGTTACCTCGTTGATGTATGAGGATATGTTTATGCTTAAACTGCGCGTGGAACGGTTGAACGGAGCACGCACCTTTAGCCAAAAACCAAAAAGCCGTTGTCACCATGTGATTCAACGTCCTTTTGTCGACAAACTCGACAATGAAGAAGGTCACTATGTGACAAATACCTCAATGCATTATGTGGAAACGCGACTGGATGAACAGTTTCTTTTGGCACTGACCGCAACCCATGAATTAAAGCGGATAAAGGGAAGTTTACGCATTGCAAACAAGCGCGTTGACTTACTGAATTCTGACGCCGCTTTTGGAAACATACAGTTACTTCCATGACTCTGCCCGAGCCAAAATCTGTCTTTGCTGCTTTTGAACAAACAGCAAAACAATGGCCAGAACGGGATTTTCTTGAAGTGATGCCAGAGACGGCAAGAATTTATGAAATTGAGCCCGGAGCAATCAGCTATGAAGCAGCACTTAAACGCGTCTTGCAATATTACAAGGCCTTCAATAGGGCCGGTTACCAAAGGGGCATGCGAGTCGCCATGCTATTGCAGAATAGACCAATTTACTTTTTGATCTGGCTGGCATTGAATCGGCTTGGCGTATCAGTTGTGCCAATCAACCCTGATCTGCGCATTACGGAACTTACATACCTAATAAGTCACTCCGAGCCAGCGCTTATTATCACTATTGCATCCCGTCAGGACGAACTCAAAAGAGCAACCAAGTCCGTACCGCTAAGCGTGAAAGTTATTAGGCCAAATGATCCCATTGAACCTCCCTCCAGTTGCGGCGTCGTAGCTAAATATAAGAACGAAGAGACACAAGAAGCAGCCCTTCTGTATACCTCCGGAACCACTGGAAAACCAAAGGGTTGTGTTTTGCCAAATACCTATTTTCTCTTGGCAGGGGATTGGTATGCAAATGTAGGGGGCTTGGCCAGCCTTTCACGTAAAGGCGAACGGATGATCACACCTTTGCCGATGTTTCATATGAACGCTATGGCATACTCCTTTATGGCGATGGTACGAACTGGTGGTTGCCTGATCGCGCTTGATCGCTTCCATCCGGATACATGGTGGGCTGATGTATCGCAGTCCAGAGCCACCAGCCTACACTATCTTGGAGTGATGCCTACCCTCCTGATGAGCATAAAACCTTGCATTGAAGAAAAACTACATTCTGTTCGATTTGGATTTGGTGCAGGCATTGATCCAAAATTACATCGCGCCTTTGAAAAACGGTTCGGCATACCGCTGGTCGAAGCCTGGGCCATGACCGAAACGGGCGCTGGCGCCGTAATAGCTGCGAGTACTACAGATCGTTTAATAGGTCAATCCTGTCTAGGACAACCTGGACAAGATATTGAATGCAAAATTATTGATGAGTATGGGAATGATGTCCCCGAAAATATGCCTGGCGAATTGCTTGTTCGGCGCTCCTCGGGCAATCCAAGATATGGATTTTTCTCCCATTATTATAAGGATCCTGAAGCAACCGAAGAGGCCTGGAAAGATGGTTGGTTTCACACCGGTGATATGGTGCGACAAGAAAAAAACCGAAATGTTTTCTTTGTTGATCGTAAGAAAAACATCATTCGCCGGTCCGGTGAAAATGTTGCAGCCCTTGAGGTAGAATCCGTTCTCTTACGCCATCCTGCAGTTTCTTCTGTGGGAGTTACTTCAGTCCCAGATCCCATAAGAGGGGAAGAAGTCTTTGCCTTCATAATCACTGAACTTCCATCAAAAGAGACGGCAATTGAAATTATGGAATGGTGCTTGGTGGAGATGGCCTATTATAAGGCCCCCGGTTTTGTTTGCTTTGTAAATGAATTGCCTCTTACAGCCACCCAGAAAATTGAAAGGACAGAATTAAAAAAAAATGCGGTAATACTGTTGGACAAGCCAAACACGATCACTATGGCACATCTGAAAAAAAGGCAGACTATTTGATGCAGCGGCGCCGATCATATGAAGGTATTGTGCTTACAGCACCATTCTCGATGCCTTATCAGCGGTACTCTATCAAAACCGCTCATTGGTGGATAGCTCGAGCCCTGAAGGGTAGCCTTGGTCTTGCAGGTTTACAACCAGCTGATGTAGACGGATTCACGGTTTCAAGCTTTACACTATTTCCGGACACAGCGGTTGGTCTGACTCAACACCTTGGTCTTTCTCCTCGCTGGCTCGATCATATCCCAATGGGTGGAGCGAGCGGTGTCGTAGCGCTGCGGCGCGCTGCTCGTGCGGTACAGTGCGGAGATTCGGATATTGTGGCATGTGTTGCAGGCGATACTAACCATATCGACAGTTTTCGGCTAATGCTCTCAAGCTTTTCACGCTTTGCGTCTGACGCCTCCTACCCCTATGGCTACGGCGGACCAAATACCAATTTCGCACTTCTCACAGATCGCTACATGCAGGAATTTGGCGCCACTCGCGAAGATTTTGGCAGAATATGCGTTGCACAACGCAAGAATGCACTTTTAAATCCCGGCGCCGTAATGAAAAAGCCTCTTTCTCTAAGCGATTATATGAAGGCAAAAACCATTTCCGACCCAATCGCCCTCTTTGATTGTGTTATGCCCTGTGCCGGATCTGACGCTTTCCTCGTAATGCGGCAGGACGAGGCTGAACGTCGCAAGCTACCCTTTGCACGCATTGCTGGTACGATAGAAAGACACAATGCCCACGCTGAAGATCCAATCCAGCTCAGAGGTGGGTGGACTGTAGATGTTGATGAACTTTGGGACATGTCGGACTGCAGTCCGGATGCAATAGACCTTTTACAAACCTATGATGATTACCCCGTCATTGCCGCCATGCAGATCGAAGACCTTGGATTTTGCGGAAAAGGCGAAGCGCCTCATTTTCTAAGTGGTAAAGATATGACGATCAAAGGGGATTTCCCCCACAATACCTCTGGCGGTCAGCTCTCCGCAGGGCAGGCAGGAGCAGCCGGTGGATTTATTGGATTGGTAGAAGCGATACGGCAAGTCTCGCAACAGGCGGGAGGGACACAAGTAGGTGGGGCAAAAATCGCGCTTGTATCAGGCTTTGGTATGATCAACTATGACCGCGGAGTTTGCTCAGGCGCAGCTATTCTCAAGGCGGCTAACGCATGACAGAGCCAATTTTACCACCACCAAGAAAAGACCCGCAAAAGCGTACTGTTTCACCAACACGCCCACCAGAGGCTCGTAGCCGAGCTGCACTTGGGCTAAGTGCAGCCGCAGCCGAAGGGCGTTTTGCCCTTCAGCAATGTACCGAGTGTGGGAAAATTCAATATCCACCACGTGATGCTTGTAGTAATTGCTTATCCACTGAACTCAAGTGGAAAGATACAGACTGCTTGGGCAGCATCCTTGCAGAAACGAGGTTACGCACATCAATTAAGCCCTATTTTCGTGAACGGACACCCTGGCGCACTGGCACAGTTAAACTTGATTCAGGGCCAGTGATTATCTGTCACCTTCATGGTGATTGTGAGCGGAATGGCCGTGTGCAAATCATCAATCGGCTTGATCGATCCGGACAGGCTGTTCTGTTCGCACTTCCCCAAAAGCGGAGCCTATATATGGAAGACGACCCACAACTCAGAGCGATGACCAGCGACCCGAAACACCGGCGAATCCTAATCACAGATGCTCGCAACCCAAATACACCCTATATTGCTAAATCTTTAGCTGCTGCGGGAGCCTCTCTAATCTTTATCGGTGAATCGGAAAATTGGCGCCCCTACCCCGGACAAGAGGCCGTTGCCCAACTGGATAAAGTCGAGGTGCTTCCCCTGGACGTAACAGACACGCAATCAGTTCAAAAACTTGCAGGCGCTATTGGTGGGAAGACCGATATCTTAATTAATAATGCCCACTTTGTTCGCCCAGGCGGAGTCTTTGTGCGGGGCGATACTGCAATGGCAAAAGAAGAAATCGAGGTGAATTACTTCGGGCTGATGCGCTTGGCACAGGCTTTTGGCCCTGCTATGTGCACTAGAACAGCTGATGGTGAAAATGCGGCAGTTGCTTGGGTTAATATTCTGTCAGTGCATTCGCTGTCAAATAATCCTCAATATGGGTGCTATTCTGCCTCTAACGCGGCAGCGCGGTCTTTGAGCCAATCTCTCAGGGCAGAATTTCGTACCGCTGGTCTTAGGGTCATGAACATTTATTGCGGTCCAACGGAGGACGATTGGTATCAACCTTTACCACCTCCAAAAGTCTCACCACAGACAGTAGCCAAAAACCTTGTAGAAGGGCTGCGGGATGGACTTGAAGAAACCTATTGCGGAGATGTGGCCAAAGATCTCTTCGAGCGCTTCAAGGAAAGCCCCCACATTCTGGAACGTGAAATGACACTTGCTGGAGAGAGCCCATGAGCATGAAGCTCCTGACCAAGCTCGCAACCGCAATCACAAACGAAAGCGTGAAAATCGTAGATCTTACTCACACGCTGGATCCTGATTTTCCAGTCATTATTCTTCCGCCGGAATTTAATCAATGCGCCCGCTTTCGGATGGAAGAACTTAGTGCCTATGATCATAGAGGTCCTGCTTGGAAATGGCATAACCTGACCCTTTCCGAACACACAGGCACACATTTTGACGCACCTTCGCATTGGATTTCAGGTCGCGATCTACCAGATAATTCAGTGGATACCATCGCCCCTGAACAGTTTATAGGGCCTGTTGTCGTGATTGATTGCTCCCTAGACGCCGCAAGGGATGAAGATTTCGAACTTACTCCACCTTTCATATCTGATTGGGAAAGTAATTACGGGAAAATTCCAAATGGATGTTGGGTGCTTATGCGCACAGACTGGTCCAAGAAGTCGGGGCATAACTACCTTAACATGCGTGAAGACGGGCCACACTCTCCCGGCCCAACCCCCGAAGCGATCCGTTTTCTGATTGAAGAGCGGGATATTCGTGGATTTGGTACGGAAACCGTTGGTACAGATGCTGGTCAAGGAGGCCATTATAATCCACCGTATCCAGCACATTACTTCCTTCATGGCGCTGGGAAATATGGGCTACAGTGTCTGGCCAATCTGGACCAGCTGCCTCCGACAGGTGCCATCCTTCTTGCTGCTCCCTTGAAAATCAAGGATGGCACCGGAAGCCCACTTCGGGTAATGGCGATGGTTCCAGGAGGCAACACATGAACAGCTATACTGCTTTAATAACAGGAGGTAGTAAAGGAATAGGTGCTGACCTAGCTAAACGGCTTCTTATTCAAGGGTATAGAGTCATTTCCATGTCTCGCAACGCTCCAAAAGCAACTGATGAAAACTTTTTTTCAATTGAAGTTGACCTCTTAGATGAAGAGGCTTTGGCATTAGCTGCTGAAGAAGTGGCAAAAGTTCACAAGGTGACTCATTTGATTCACAATGCGGGCCTTATCTGGCCCAATCCAATAGAGGAAACAAGTCCAAGCGATATTATAGGACTTGCACAACTTCACCTTGGTTCGGCGCTTACACTAATGAAAGTAGTTTTGCCCGGAATGAAAGAACGCCGGTTTGGCCGCGTTATTTTTAACGGTTCACGCGCTGCCCTTGGCGTGCCTACAAGGACTGCTTATAGCGCTACCAAAGCAGGTATCATTGGTATGGCTCGTACCTGGGCGTTGGAACTAGCACCCTTTGGTATCACGGTTAACGTTGTCGCACCGGGCCCCATACAGACCGACAATTTCTGGGGTTTAATCGCAAAGGGCAGTAAACAAGAAGAAAGCCTAAAAAAACGCATACCGGTGGGCAGATTGGGTAGTGCCAAAGATGTCTCTAGCGCATTTTTGTTTTTTTGTGATCCCCAAAATAGCTTTGTTACTGGCCAGACACTTTACGTCTGTGGCGGTGCAAGTGTTGGGGGAATGAGTTTATAAATAATATTCCATCCTCTAGTTTTGGGCTAAAACTTTAATCGGAAACTCTTGGTTATCAACGTTCAATCGGTTAAAATTGCTACCTCGACAAATACTCTTGTCACTTCGCGAGCAGACTTATATTGGCTTTTTTTAAAGGAGTGCTGTTATGAGCTTAAACAGTTTCGGACATATGTTCCGAGTTACAACCTGGGGAGAAAGCCATGGGCCGGCATTGGGCGCTACCGTTGACGGTTGTCCAGCTGGGATCGGTGTAAACGAAACGCAAATACAAAACTGGTTGGATAAACGAAAGCCAGGTCAAAACAAATTCACGACCCAACGCCGTGAAGCTGATGAAGTAAAAATTCTTTCGGGCGTCTTTGAAGGCAAAACAACCGGTACACCCATTCAGCTTATGATCCGCAATACAAATCAGAGATCAAAGGACTATAGGGATATTTCAGAAACTTTTCGTCCAGGGCATGCAGATATTACTTACTGGCAAAAATACGGGATACGGGATTATCGCGGTGGCGGCCGGTCTTCTGCACGCGAAACGGCTGCCCGTGTCGCAGCCAGTGGTATCGCCCGCGCCGCTTTAAGGGAACTTGTACCAGAACTGAGTATTAAAGGTTACATGGTACAAATGGGAGAACTGAAAATAAATCGTAAAAATTTTGATATAGATCAAATATATCAAAACGCTTTTTGGGTGCCTGATAAAAAGGCGGCTCATGACTGGGCCGCCTACCTAGACGGTATTCGTAAGGCCCATAACTCTGTTGGTGCCGTGATTGAAGTCGTAGCTAAAGGCATGCCCGTTGGTCTAGGTGCGCCGATCTACGGCAAACTAGATGCGGACTTAACGGCAGCAATGATGTCAATCAACGCGGTGAAAGGGGTTGAGATTGGTGAAGGGATGGCCTCCGCCAACTTGACAGGCTCAGCTAACGCGGACGAGATATTCATGGATAGCAATGGGGAACCTGCTTATTCATCGAACCACGCAGGTGGAATTTTGGGGGGAATTTCCACCGGGCAGGATGTTATCGTTCGCTTTGCAGTAAAACCAACCTCTTCCATTCTGACACCTCGGAAATCCATAACGAATTCAGGCGAACCCATTGAAGTAATTACAAAGGGCCGACATGACCCATGCGTTGGGATCCGTGCCGTACCAGTCGGAGAGGCAATGATGGCGTGTGTACTTCTTGATCACTTTCTACTGCACCGGGGTCAGATGGGTGAGAATACTTATGGTTCTATTGGGTAGCTAAGATAAAACTCTAACCACCGCCTAAATTGGATTGTCTAGACATTTGAACTGCCAAGATACCAATAGTTATGACAATTACTCCTACAAAATCTACTACACTCATCGCTTCCCCCAATAAGAATGAAGCAATTACAACTCCAAAAAATGGATTAAGAAAATGAAATGTTGCTGCTTTAACAGTGCCAATCCGATTTACTAACATGAACCATATAAATGTCGCAGCTAGACCCGGTATCAGGGTTGTGTATAAAAATGCAAGAATGAAGGGCCAGCTCCAAGTCACATAGATACTTTCTGTTAAAGTGCCAGCTATGGCCAAGAATACAGCTCCAATGATCATCTGCAACCCTACAACCATCATCACATTGCCACCTTCACTTGCACCCCGCACCGCAAGAGTTGCAACCGTCAATGCCACCGCACCGATCACGCAAAGAACAATTCCATAGCTGTCTGCACCATCCGTAATCCTGAGCCCCATAATCATAGCAACGCCCAGAAAACCCAGGCATAATCCGACACCTGCTAGCAAGGACAAACGCTCTCGGAATAACACCCATCCTGCAAACGCCACCATCAAGGGCATCGATGATGCAATTATAGAGGCAAGTGAAGCCTCAACGGTCTGCATACCCATAAAGTTTAAGCCCAGGTAGAGAGCATTCTGGAAAATTCCAAAAATGATCGTAGCTTTCCATTGGCCTCTTGTGAGATAATAGGTCTGACCAAGGAACCGGGCGATACACACACCAATTATACCAGCTATAAAGAACCTAATTGATAAGGTCAGCAAGGGTGGTGCAACAGAGACAATTATTTTCGCAGAACTAAAAGCTGACGACCAAATCAACGAAAATAAAACACCCATAAAAATGGCACGAAGGTCCATCACTAATCTCCAAAAACACAATCATCCTGGTCGCACGTATAAAAAAAAATGAAAAGGGCCGCTGCTGCGACCCTCTTACCCTAAGTTTTATTAAATGAATTAGCCGTTGACGCTATCTTTAAGTGCCTTAGCGATTGTCATCTTAACAACTTTGTCCGCTTCCTTTTTAAACTGTTCACCAGTGGCAGGATTTCTTACCATCCGCTCCGGACGCTCCCTGCACGAAATTTTCCCAACTCCAGGCAAAGTTACAGCACCACCTCCAGAAACTTCCCTAGTGATAATGTTACAAATTGCGTCAAGCGCCCCGCCTGCTGATTTTTTATCTGAACCCATTTCATCAGCGAGTGTTGCTACCAATTGTGTTTTTGTCATTGGTTTAGACATTATTTTTCTCCTAAGCTGCCCAAGAATTGTATCCTCATTGGCAGACTTTAACTGAATGTTGTTTACTAATACAACAATTAGCGTACTTTAATTTGCAATTTACATCCTTTATTCCCATGTTTAACCAAATTATGTGGATCCGGGCCACTGAAAACTGCAAAATTTCGAAGCATGGAGGTATTGAATGTCTATTTTCCTCAATCTCTCCGTTTACTTTTTGCCAATGAGAAAAAATTCTTGAACCATGGATTTCTTTTATTTTTTGGCCACAGCAAACTACATAAAACCACAACAAGGTATCTTTTCGCGCTTAGTTGACAAAACCTGCAGCAGAACAAATAAAATTATAAATGTAAGAATTGAACTGATACGATATAAATTTTACAATTATAGATCCAAGCTTAGTCCAAAGTTTGTGATTTAATAATCTTTAAGAGACGCAAGTCAAAAATCAATATCTGTAGGCCTATGATAATTTATCAAAAACTTGATGTCCCAGGGTACCTTCAAAGCTAGTTGAAGTGTAAGTTTAGTTAAAATGTGATACTTTTGGCGCGAGCGTACTCAATTGATGTAACGTTCGTACAAATAAAAAAAGAGGGTCTATAGTTAAAAAAGGGGAGACAAGAGATGTCCATCGCACATATCAGACTGAACATGGATTACTGGAAGGAACGTGTTGATTTAGCTGCTGCATTTCGCTGGACTGCGCGCTTAAACTATCATGAAGCTGTCGCAAATCATTTTTCACTTGCTATAAATGAAGATGGCACCAAATTTCTAATGAATCCCAATCAGAGCCATTTCGCTCGGATAAAAGCAAGCGATATCATTGAGATCGATGCCAATGACCCAGAAACTCTGTCCGGACCTAATGCTCCAGATCCAACAGCCTGGGGACTGCATGGGTCAATCCACCGTCGTTGTCCTCACGCTAGATGCGCCATGCACGTACACTCTATACATGCCACAGTCCTAGCATCGCTTAAGGATAGTCGGCTGCCACCAATTGATCAAAATTGTGCGACTTTTTATGATCGGTATGTGATCGACGATGAATATGGAGGGCTTGCTTTTGAAGATGAAGGCGAACGCTGTGCTGCAATGCTTCAGGATCCCCAAAAAAGGGTCATGATAATGGGCAACCATGGGGTTTTAATAATTGGCGCCAATGTCGGCGATACTTTTAATAGGCTATACTATTTTGAACGCGCCGCAGAAACATATATCCGCGCATTGCAGACAGGCCAACAACTTAAAGTTTTATCCCATGAAGTGGCTTCCAAGGTAGCTGATCAGCTTGATACTTATGCAGAGCAAGACCAACGGCATTTTGAGGAACTAAAAGCTATTCTAGATGAAGAAGGTTGCAACTACAGCCAATAGGTAGAACATGACCAGACCATGTGAAAGCGACTCTGAACTTCAGCGTTGGCTTTACCGGCCCGCAAAACCAATTGCGTTCAATCCTATTTTTGAATGGCCGCTCAAACCATAAGCAATATGGCACTGGTATTCAGCTTATTGGCTCGCAGCCGCAACCACCACTCTAGCAGTGGTCTTAGCCGTTGTAGCCTATTTCATAATCCTTCCCCCACTTTCCGCTATGCAAAGCGTAGAACTAAAATGGATCACACAAGTCTGGCTTGCGAATTTTGTCCCACTCACGATATGTGCTGGACTTCTGCATATCTGATTGTGCCGATCAAAAGGTCAAAAGAAAGCCTTCAAGTTTGATTCACGTCAACCCACGCAAAACAACGGATCAATCACCTTCAGAAACTAGGTCCATGATAATATGTTTTAGACTTTATCGAGTGATGTCAAACTCTGTCTTTGTAGCCCAATGTATATTATTCTGCGCAATGGCAAACGGGTATGATCCGGTATTCTTTTTTCCGATAAAACGTTTTGATTATTTGTCATGTTTCCATTCTTAATACTGTGGGGCAGTTTTCATTTTTACTAGATCCATGAAACACCACACTGGCCACCTCTGTACCGAATTGCCCATGCTCTACATGATAGAAATGTTAACGTTGGGTCCTGGTCAGTAATATCCATGCACCCAGTGGATTGTCTGCTTTTCTCTACGAATTTTATTATTAATTTTTGTTTCAACCCACCCTTGCACATTATGTTCCATGGTTTCATCCGATCGATTCCACCCAGTTTTTTCATATTCTGGATTTGAAAAGCCCTACGTTGCCGATAAAGCGTGGGCGAAAAAAGGAGATTTTTTCATCAGCTGAATCATCGTTATCATGAAATCACCTTTATGCACGGCCTCCTGGCCGCAAAACGCCGCTGCCCATTTACCCATGTAAAGACAAGCTTCGTCAATGCACACTTTACCCGAAAACGCGGCTTAAAATGGTTTTTACCAATTCTCCTGAAAGGCGCGCAAACCACCTTTGGTACCGCATCCTTGATTGCCCACCCAGCGAAATTGTTCTGAAAAAATCGCCGATATCTGCAATTCTATGATCACTGAGACCATCGACCATGTTTTCAATTACACTACGCGTTTGCTCAATCTTAGTCATATCTGTATCGCGCGTTAGTACTGCCTGTTCCGGTCTTTCTCCTATCAAACAATTCTTTTCCGATGTCGCCCGTATACCGCTGAAAACGCCAGAAACACTCCGCTGAGGGTTGAAATCATCCCTGCCGCACTCACGGTGTCAGAAAATCCCAACCATAGAGGAGCATAACTCGCCAAAATATAACCAGCCAAAGTGGCAGATAGCGCGAGACCCAAACTCAAAAATACTTGCGTCCTTACACTGTTGGTCAAAAGCCGGGCGGAAGCTGGGGGACACAGGATCATAGCAATTACAATGATCGATCCAACGGCATCAAAAGCCGCCACGGCTGTTATTGCAGCGAAAATTACGAGAAGTAATCCTGTCAAAGGGGCTTGTGTTCCGATGGTGCGGGCATATGCTTCATCAAAACTGATCAAAACTAAGGGACGCCAGAAAATATATGTGAACAAGCAAATTAACAAAAAAACAGTCAACATTCTAAAGAACTGGGGTGGCATTTGCGCAAGAGCGTTTAGATCAAGCAAAGAGCCCCAACCATCAGATTGCAGCCAAATCAACATTTCTAAATTCCCAAATAAGGCATGTTCTACATCCAAATGGACCTCACTTGTTTCTGACTGCTCTAAAAGCAAGACGCCAGCAGCAAACATTGCAGTAAACACGACTCCCATCGCGGCTCCAAATTCGATCCGCCCCAAGCGACGAATAATCTCAATCAGAAAGACAGAAACAATTGCCGCACCAGCAGCGCCAAACATCATTGGCCATGTTGTAACGCGCCCTGAGATAAGATAGGCAACAACAATCCCAGGCAGCATAACATGGCTTATTGCATCTCCAATCAGAGCCTGTTTTCTTAAAACAAGAAAGTTTCCAGGTAAGGCACAGGCCATTCCTGCAAAGGCTGCAATTAAAACAGGCGTTAAACTAAGCGCTACAAATTCGCTCGCCATCATACCTGCCCTTGTTGTTTTTGCGCCAAGCCTTGATCAATCATGTTGATTTGATCTTGGGTAAGTTTCTTTTCAATATCCATAAGACTAAAAACAGTTTGGTCATCAAATTGATCACTGTCCCTGACTAATTTTTTCCAATGCGACCAGCGCCGTTCATTCAAGAGCGTTTTCGCTGCCATAGAATTTCCAACCTCTGTTGCGACACCATCAGCCCGAACATACCCTAAGCGCCTCAGTAATCGATGGGTCTTTGGTTCATATATGGATTGACCCTGAGCTACTAACAAAAGTCCCTGTGTCAGGTGGACTGTTTTCTGAAACCGATGGTGGTTCAACGCTACCGCCAAAATCCCACGCTTTGGCGCAAAAATAAAAGAGGTCAAAAACACTCCAAAGCTACATAAAACAATAATTGGACCCGTTGGCAAACTTGGCGAAATAGCTGAAATTGTTGATCCGATGTAGCCTGAAATCGCGCCAAAACCAGCAGATATTAGCAATATCACATCCGCTTTTTCGCTCCAAAATCGCGCGCTGACTGCTGGAATAATCAACAATGCGACAATTAATATCAGGCCGACTATTTTCATTCCAAGTACAGTCACGGCTAAGGCAACAAAAAGAACAAGTATTTCCACTCCCCGCGAAGAAAGTCCTAAGGTTTCGCCGTAACTTGCATCAAATGTAATTAATTTAATGGGTCGCAGGAAAACCAAGAGTAAAAGCGTTGTAAAAAGGCTCAGAATAAGTATCAAAAGCGCATCTGAATACAACATTCCGGCCGTTGACCCCAAAAGGAAACTTTCAAGTCCTGCCTTTCGCCCTCCGGGAACAGTTTGAATAATTGTAAGAAGGACAACTCCAAATGCAAAGAATACGGATAGCACACAGCCGATTGCAGTGTCTTGGGTCAGCCTTGTTTTTTGCGTGAGCAAAGTCACAAAATACAACCCCAAGGCAGCACTGGCCGCCGATCCGGTGAGAAGTATGGCCAACTGTCGCTCATCCCAGCCAAACCCACGTGCCATCAAAAACGCTAGTCCCAGTCCCGGCAAAGTGGCGTGGGAAATTGCGTCACTAATCAACGCTTTTTTGCTTAAATACAGAAATGTCCCAGCCATTCCAGCGGCTGCCCCAAGCAGGCTTGATCCAAGCGTGACAAGAGTTGCGTTATATCCTAGAGACAGGGAAAGTGCTGACCACAGCATTTAAAGCCCTATCGTACCCAATTGGGCACTTCCAAGTTTTCCACCATAGGCTTTTGTTAGATTTTCCTTTGTGAAAACTTCTCCAACAGGCCCATAAGCGATAGATTGGCGGTTTATCAAGAACAAGTGATCAAAATAAGTAGTCACAGTGCTTAAATCATGGTGGACGACAACAATTGTTTTTTCTTCAGCCTGCAAATTTTGCAAGACTAACATGATGGCCGACTCCGTTGCTGCATCAACCCCTGCAAAAGGTTCGTCCAACAAAAATACATCAGCCTGCTGCACCAAGGAGCGGGCAAGAAATACCCTTTGCTGCTGGCCACCAGATAACTGACCAATTTGACGGTCAGAAAAATCCTGCATCCCAACCTTGGCAAGGCTTTCTGCCACTTTGGCTTTGTCTGACTTTGAAATACGGCGCAGAAGTCCAAGAGAGGGATAAAGTCCCATCATCACTACATCGTAAACGGTTGCTGGAAAATCCCAGTCCACACTAGTGCGTTGAGGGACATAGGCGACTTGGTGACGCGCCTCTTTCAGGGGTTTTCCAAAAAATGAGATTCGGCCCGAAACAACGGGCAAAATGCCCATCGCTGCCTTTAAAAGGGTCGACTTCCCCGCACCGTTTGGACCTAAAATGCCAAAAATGGAACCACTTTTAACCTTCAGGTCTATAGAATAAACAGCAGGCATCTGCCCATAGGAAACCGTCATTCCACGGATGTTCAGCGGAGCATCTTTTCCTGTTTGTCCTTCCAAAGTAAAGCCTCGATTTGAGACAAGCGTAATACCTGACATTAGGTCCCCAATCTGAGCTTATTTTGCCAACCACGGTCCGGAACAGTTCCTCCCAGCGCTTTGGCAATTGTTGTAACGTTGTGATCGATCATTCCAAGATATGTTCCTTCATAACTACCCTCAGGCCCCATAGCATCAGAAAATAGCTCACCGCCCAAAGACACTTCATGTCCTTGAGCTCCTGCGCCCTCTATCAAAGCGAGCAGATTGCGATCAGACACTGAGCTTTCAACAAAAACAGCTGCAATCTTGCGTTTTACCAATATTTCGACCAATTCGCCTATTCGGAATAACCCTGCCTCTGAATTAGTTGATATTCCCTGAACACCAATAACCTCAAACCCATAAGCGGCCCCAAAATAAGCGAAGGCATCATGCGCAGTGATCAAAATCGCACTTTCTTTTGGGACACTGGATAAAACGTCATTTGAATAAGCATCCAACTCCATAAGCTGCATGCGATAGCGGTTGGCATTTTTAATAAATACGTCCCGTTGTTCCGGCCTTGCCTGACTCAGTACGTCTACAACAGAATCAATGGTCCCCGCCCAAATCAAAGGATTCATCCATATGTGCGGATCATATGCGTTTTCATAATCTGCATGTTTCAGCAGTCGTGAAGAATCAAGCTGATCGGCTACAGAGTGCACCGTCACCTTTTTTAAAAGCTGTTCAAAAAGTTCCATCATCTGAACTTCAAGCCCAAGCCCGTGATAGAACACGATATCGGCCTTTGTCATCGACACAATATCGCTGCGGGTGTGGCGATAAGAATGAGGATCAATACCAGAACCCATTATTCCTCTCACTTCAGCAGCGGGCCCAGCAATATTCAAAACCAAATCTGTAACCATACCAGTTGTAGCAATAATATTCAGGGACGCGTTTGATGCCCGCCCAAAATCTGGGCAAAGCGCCAACCCAGCACCCAATCCAACAAGCAAGTTTCTTCGATTCATCATAAAAGCATCACCTCACAGGTGAAAATGCGAATTATTTGCAGAAAGTCAATGCAAATGCGAATTATTTGCAGTTTATTTTTAACAAAATCTTGTCATTCAATACCCTACATGTCACGCTTTACATCGTAAAATATTGGTATGGGTATGGATAATCAGCCTTTCTCTTCTGTAATGCGCTCTGTTTCAGATCATAGGATCCGTAATCCCGGTCAACCGCTTGATATGGATTGGGCAATGTCAGCCCAGGCCAACACATCGGCAATCGAAAGGCGTGCTGCGACTCTTTCCACACGGCGTTCTGTGAAAAAAACCAATCAGGCCGCATGGTTGCTGCGCGCGGTATCCTGTATTGACATGACAACTCTCTCTGGAGACGACACAGAAAACAGGGTACGTCGCCTTTGTGAAAAGGCGAAACACCCTGTACGTGCTGATATTCTGGGACATTTTGACATGCCTTCAATAAAAGTCGGTGCAGTCTGTGTCTACCACGACATGATCAACGCCGCGGTCTCAGCATTAGAGGGTTCCGGAATTCCTGTTGCAGCCGTATCAACTGGCTTTCCTGCCGGCTTGTCTCCTCTTAATCTTCGGATTGCAGAAATCAAAGAAAGTGTTGCGGCAGGCGCACAAGAGATCGACATCGTTATATCCCGTAGACATGTTCTTACACATAGCTGGACAGCAATTTATAGCGAAGTAAAACAATTCCGTGAAGCCTGTGGTGAGGCGCATCTTAAAACCATTCTGGCAACTGGCGAATTAGGCAGTTTACGCAATGTGGCACGTGCATCTTTGATTTGCATGATGGCGGGGGCTGATTTTATAAAAACATCCACCGGCAAAGAAAATGTGAATGCAACTCTGCCAGTATCTTTGGTCATGGTGCGCGCCATTCGAGATTATTATGAAAAGACCGGTTTCATGGTCGGCTATAAGCCCGCTGGTGGTATTTCAAAGGCCAAAGATGCGCTAACTTACCTGTCACTCATCAAAGAAGAATTGGGGCACCCTTGGTTAAGCGCAGATTTATTCCGATTTGGGGCCTCTTCACTTTTGGGCGATATTGAGCGCCAGCTCGAACATTCTGTCACTGGGGCTTATTCCGCATCCCACCGTCACCCGATGGCCTAATCCTGTTTTGGAGAAAACCCATGAGTATTAGTCAGATTTTTGAAACAATGGACTACGGTAAAGCTCCCGAAGCAAGCGAAGAAGCTTTTAAATGGATAGCCTCTCATAACAGCGAATTTGGTCATTTCATTGGTGGGAAGTTTACAAAACCTGGAAATCTGTTTTCCTCGATCAATCCAGCAACTATGCGCGAATTGGCTAAGGTCAGTCAGGCCACTGAAAAAATAGTGTCTATGGCTATTAAATCTGCACGTTTGGCCCAACCTGGTTGGGAAGCAATAGGCGGTCATGGACGTGCCAAAATCCTTTATGCAATCGCCCGGATTCTACAAAAACAAAGCCGGCTTTTTGCAACCCTTGAAACCCTTGATAACGGTAAACCAATCCGCGAAAGCCGCGATATCGATATACCGCTGGCACAACGCCATTTTTACTATCACGCCGGAATGGCGCAACTTATAGGAAAAACCTTGCGTGATCGCAAACCGCTGGGCGTCTGCGGACAAATCATCCCATGGAATTTTCCTCTATTGATGCTTGCTTGGAAAGTTGCCCCTGCTCTTGCCATGGGAAATACGGTGGTTTTAAAGCCGGCAGAATACACTTCTCTTACTGCATTATTGTTTGCCGAACTGTGTCAAAACGCCGGTCTACCCGATGGCGTGGTCAATATTGTCACCGGCGATGGGCGTGCCGGTGAATTAATCGTTTCCGAGCCTAACATTAACAAAATTGCATTTACTGGATCGACTGAAGTAGGTCGAAAAATTCGGGAAGCAACAGCTGGAACAGGGAAGTCGTTGACTTTGGAGCTTGGTGGAAAGTCGCCATTTATCGTCTTTGATGATGCAGATTTGGACAGCGCCGTTGAAGGTATTGTAGATGCCATATGGCTTAATCAAGGACAAGTATGCTGTGCTGGTTCGAGGCTTTTGATGCAAGAAGGCATTGCTGAGAGGCTGATTGGAAAAATCAAAAACCGTATGAAAAAATTGCGCGTGGGGAACCCAATGGACAAATCAATTGATATTGGCGCCGTTATCGATCCGGTTCAAAAGACACGCATTACGAACCTTCTGTCTGAAAACCAAACCGGCCAGATGTTTCAAATCGAAGAAGACCTTCCCGAGAAGGGATGCTATTTTCCACCCACCCTGATCACTGGATTGGAAACTGCTGATACGCTTATGCAGGAGGAAATCTTTGGGCCTGTTCTTGTCGCAACAACCTTTCGCACCTCAGAAGAGGCCGCAAAACTTGCAAATGACACACGTTATGGTCTGGCCGCATCGGTCTGGAGCGAAAATGTTAATCTGTGCCTTGGATTAACTCCCAAACTCAAGGCGGGTGTCGTCTGGGTAAATGGGACAAACATGTTTGATGCAAGCGCCAGTTTCGGCGGTATGCGCGAAAGCGGTTTTGGTCGTGAAGGCGGGTGGGAAGGCTTAACAGCCTATACAAAACCACGTGATACAAAGCTTAAAAAGTCAGTGCCTATTCAGCCGAATTATGGCTCTATTAGGGGTGCTTATTCTTTGGACCGTACCGCAAAGCTATATGTTGGGGGCAAACAAGTTCGTCCGGATAGCGGCTACTCAAGCCCAGTGTTTGATGCGAAGTCGCAATTTTTAAGTCACGTGCCACTTGCCAATCGAAAGGATATCCGTAACGCAGTTGAAGCAGCGGATAAAGCTGCATCCTGGTCAGAGACGAATGGGCATCTGCGGGCGCAAATTCTGTATTATATGGCTGAAAATATATCTGCGCGCAGTGAAGAACTTGCAAAATTAATTAACAAGCTTACTGGGCGCAGGAACGGTCAAAAAGAAGTCGAGGCGAGCATTGATCGTCTTTTCACTTATGCGGCATGGGCGGATAAATTTGATGGTGACATCAGAAATGTTCCAATACGCGGGCTTGCCCTTAAACTGAACGAACCCGTTGGTAAAATTGGAGTCATTTGCCCTGATGATTGGCCTTTATTGGGTTTGATATCCACCTTGGCGCCCGGATTAAGCATGGGAAATCGCATGATAATGGTTGCCTCTGAAGCCTATCCGCTAGTGGCTACAGAATTTTATCAGATATTAGACACATCTGATGTGCCCAAGGGCGTAGTCAGTATCCTAACGGGAACACACCAAGACCTTTGTGACACTTTGGCAAGACATATGAACATCGATGCAATCTGGAGCTTTTCATCAAAAGACCTGTCAAAAACCATAGAGCAAGGGGCATCCTTGAACCTAAAACGAAGCTGGGTCAATTACGGGTACGATAGAGATTGGCTTGGGGAGGCCGGCGAAGGTAAAGAGTTTCTTGACGCCGCAACGGAAATAAAAACGGTGTGGATTCCGTTCGGCGAGGGTTAATCGATCCTGCCAGCTTGATTCCTATTTCACAGACCCAGGCGCGCCAAGAGGTTTGGGCTGGGGTAGCCATCTGCGATAAGGCCATTTTTCTTTTGAAATCTGCGTATGGCAAATTCTGTATTTGGGCCAAAAAATCCATCGCAGCCTTTTGTATCGCATCCAATATCACTCAAACGTTTCTGAAGATGCTGCATTTCACTTCGCTTCAAAGGTCGCGTTTCTCTTGGCCAATCAAGCTGTAGGTATTCGCCAGTTTTTAAACCTTGACTCAAAAGCCCAACAGAAAGGCCATAGGAAATCGCTTTATTATAAATCTTCAAAACATCAAAATTCCGACTCACCCAAAATGCAGGTCCAGACACCCCATTCGGTACGATAATAGACCCCATTGCGTGTTTGTCCTCTGGAAGCCCTGATAGTCCCAAATATTCCCAGTAAGACACGGGTTTTTGCAACTTTGGTGCTGTCAGTTCATATTCAAATGACTTAGGCAACGTCACCTTATGTCCCCATGGCAAGCAGCCATCCCACCCATGATAGGCAAGATATGCAGCCGTAGAGGCCAAAGCATCAATCGGGTTTTCTGACCAAATATCGGCAAACCCATCCCTGTCAAAATCAATAGCGTATTCTTGATAGATTGTTGGCATAAATTGCATATGCCCCATTGCACCAGCCCAACTGCCGGTCAAGGTTTTCAATGGCACGTTATATTGATCAGCAATTTTTATAGCTGCGAATAATTCTGTTTCAAAGAACGTCCGTCGTCGCCCATCAAAAGCCAACGTAGATAAAGCAGAAAATACCGGATAATCGCCCCTCATCTGGCCATAGGATGTTTCGATACCCCAAATTGACATAAGGATCGGAGCCTGTACACCATAGGTTTTTTCAATTTCCTTTAATGGTTTGGACCACTCATCATAACGTTTCTGCCCTAGGCTTAATCGATCTTCAGTGCAAACGCGGTTGATATAATCCGATAAAGACAGTGAGAATTCAGCTTGGTTTTTATCTTTTTGCAATATGTCCGGTAGAAACCGAACCCGAAACAAAAAGTCATCAACTCTCTTAGGGTCTAATTCGTTCAAATATCTTGCCCGAAACCCATTTAGCCAATTCCTAAATGTCCCCTCAGATTGCATTTTAACGCCTTTTCTTTTTGGAGTCACTTATCTTTAACCGGCGCCCCTTGGCTTTCTTGTACTTTGCCTTTTTAATTATCCGTTGCCGTCCTGTACCGGAAGGAAGAACTTTACCTTCTACTTCCAAAAGATCAAAAGTTATCCCACCCGCCTCAGCCATGGTGTCTACCAAGCGCACAAGTACGGGTTGTCCCAAAGTTACTTCAAAACCGGTTTCCGACCCCTGAAGAGTGTTTATAGATTTTTTATAATGAAAAAATTCACGCGATATTCTCCGTATAGGAACAAGACCTTCGGCGCCTGTTTCATCAAGTCGCACAAAGACGCCAAATTTCACTACCCCACTAATGCGACCTTTGAATTCAACCCCTTTGCGCTCTGATAGATAAGCGGCAAGATAGCGATCTACTGTGTCCCGTTCGGCCATCATAGACCTGCGTTCTGTATGAGATATCTGCTCAGCTGTATTGGGTAAATTTTCTACATCGTTGTAAGTTAATCCATCATCCTTCCAGGCATGTGCGGAAATAAGGCTGCGATGCACAATAAGATCTGCATATCGGCGAATTGGTGAGGTGAAATGCGCATATGACCGCAGTGCTAAGCCAAAATGACCGATGTTTTCGGGATTGTAGTAGGCTTGGCTCATGGCTCGCACCGTTGACATATTAATCAGTTCTGACTGGTCGATGTCACGTGCGGCAGTCAATAGGGCATTGATGTGCGATGTTTTCAAAACTTGACCTTTGGCTAAAACAAGACCGCAGGACTGTGCCGTTTCGCGCAGTGCATCTAATTTTTCTTTTGCTGGCTCTTCATGCACCCGAAACAAGAGGGGCTTTTTTTTGGTACTGAGTGTTTCAGCGGCAGCAACATTTGCAAGAATCATGAATTCTTCAATTAAACGGTTCGAGTCCAACCGGTCTTTGAATTTAACCGCCGTAACTGTTCCATTTTCACTCAACTCAATCTGTCGTTCTGGTAAATCCAAAGCAAGCGGTTGGCGTTTTTCGCGCGCTTTCAAAAGGACGTGATAGGCGTGATATATGGGGATGATCACTTGGTTTAATAATGTTCCAGCCAATTCATGCGTTTCCCCATCAAAAGCAGATTGGACCTGTTCATAGGACAGGGATGCCGCCGACCGCATAATCCCACGGTGGAAGCTATGGGAAAGTTTTCTCCCTTCGGAATCTATTTTCATTTTAACTGCAATACAGAATCGATCGACACCTTCGTGAAGGCTACATAAGTCACCAGAGAGGTGCTCAGGCAGCATTGGCGCGACCCGGTCCGGAAAATACGTTGAATTTCCGCGGTTTAGAGCCTCTTTATCCAAGGCCGTCCCGGGCCTTACATAATGAGCAACATCTGCAATTGCGACCCAGATGATATATCCACCTTTGTTATTGGGATCATCGTCTGACACTGCATAACAGGCATCATCATGGTCCCTCGCATCTGGCGGATCTATAGTGATGAAAGGTAGCTCTCGAAGATCTTCTCTTCCTGCGTCAGAAATCGTCCAATCTTGCTCTGCTTCCCGTAAGACAGCTTTTGGAAAATCGTCGGGAATGTTGTGCTGATGCATCGCAATTAGAGAAATTGTTTTAGGCTGTGACGGGTCGCCCAACCGGGCAACGATCTGGGCTTGAGGCAAGCCCAAACGAACCGATGGACCTTTTCGTTCTGCCTCGACCAATTCACCATCTTTTGCACCCTGCGTGTAACCGTATTGGACCCGCCATTCTTTGCCATTTCTTTCGATTGGAATGATCCGCGCCCCTGCTGGGCCGATCCTAAAAATTCCAAGCACCTTTTCGCCTGACACACCTAATTTCCGGATGACGCGAGCTTCGTATTGATCTGTCTCAGGATTAATCAATTGCACCCGCGCCAGCACTTTGTCACCAAAGTTAAGCGCTTTATCGTTTGGGCGCAAAACCATAATAATTTCTGGTTCTCCAGATGGACCCACCCATTCTGGAGCATTGGCAAACAAATAACCTTCCTCAGATTTATGGGAAATACGCAAAATCGTTACTGGCGGGAGGACGTCTGGATTTTGGTAAGATTTTTTGTCTTTCTCCAATACGCCTTCCTCTTGGAGTTTTTTGAGAAGTTTTTTAAGCTCTATGCGCGCAGCTCCCTTTAAACAAAATGCTTTTGCGATGTCTCTTTTTGTTCTTTGCATTGGATGTTGCGCGATCCACTCCAAAATATCTGCACGCTGGGGTAGTTTTGTCATGAAATCTCTTTATCATGTGAATAGCAGAGGGTCATTGGCATTTACGAGCCTTGAATCATAAGTTGCATTTTTGCAAATCACTCAATGTATCTACATCCCTAAGGGCATCAATCAAACCAATGCGGGCATTTGGCAATGTTTTAAGCGTATCAAAAAGCGTGTCTTTACTAGACCAACGAACGTTTTTGAAAAGGTTTGGAGGATGAAGGGACATGCGCCTTGTACCAATTAGCCAATAGCCACCATCCGAGGCTGGACCAAAAACCCAATCATTGCCCCTTAAAACTTTGAAAGCTTTACATATGTGGTGCTTTGAGATGTCTGGAATATCAGCGCCAATAATGCAAACTGGCCCCCGCCAAGCGTTTGAAAATATCCTGTGCATGCGTTGTCCCAAATCGCCCTGCCCCTGTGTTAATCGTGGGAAATGGGCAGGCCAAATACCTCTGGTAAATTTAGCTCGGTCTGGGGTCACAGCAAGCGTTATCGTCCACCTAGGATCAGACAGCCGGCGAAGAAGACTGCGGGATTGATGGCGAAACCACCATGCGGCTGGGACCATCCCAATGTCGCTACCTAAGCGCGTTTTCACGCGCCCAGTTCGAGGTTCTTTTAGCATAAATACCAGGTGATTTTGCACAATGTGTCTACGCAAAATAATCTTGCAATATACGCGTATAGACTGCCTTTAGAGAATGTATTTGCTCTACCTCTACACGCTCATCAACACCATGCATCCTTTTCCCCACAAGCCCAAATTCAACAACAGGACATATATCTTTGACGAAACGCGCATCTGACGTCCCACCAGTTGTTGAAAGCGCGGGTGTTTTACCCGTTTCTGCATGAACCGCATTTGAAATGATGCTAGACAGTTGTCCTGGCGGAGTCAGGAAGCTTTCCCCGGACCTTTTAATGTCCACGCTAAATTCAATTCCTGTCTGATGCGCCACCCGGTTCGTCTGCTCCATGATCCAGTCGCTGAGGCTTTGACCAGAATGCGCATCATTAAATCGGATGTTCACCGTCGCTTTAATTTGGCCAGGGATCACATTATTCACAGGGTTTCCCGTATCAATGGTTGTGATTGCCAAATTTGAAGGATCAAAATGTTCGGTCCCCTGATCCAATTCATGATCGGCAAGCCCATCCATGAGGCGAACCATGGCAGGAATTGGATTTTTAGCAAGATGGGGATAGGCAGAATGACCTTGCACACCCTTTGCGGTAAAAAATGCGGTTAACGACCCACGCCGACCAATTTTTATCATATCGCCAAAGGTTTCAGGGCATGTGGGTTCACCCACAAGGCAGTGATCTATTTGTTCGTTGTTTTTTTTCATCCAGTCCAGAAGCGCTGTGGTGCCATCGATCGCGTCACCTTCTTCATCTCCGGTGATTGCAATGACAATTGAACCATCTGGTGGTGAGCTTTTCACAAAATCAATAGCTGCTGCAACGAAGGCAGCCACGCCAGATTTCATGTCAACAGACCCACGACCATAAATAAACCCTTCTTTTTGCTCAGCGCCAAAAGGATCTACGCTCCAAGCATTCAGGTCCCCGACAGGGACGACATCCGTGTGTCCGTTAAATCCAAATGTTACGCCGTTACGCCCCTCGCCCCACCGTGCAAATAGATTATCAACTTTTCCACGGGGAACGCGAGTGCATTTAAATCCGTTTTGCTTCAACAGTTCCTGTAAAAGTGTCAACGCACCGGCTTCGTTTGGTGTGACAGAAGGGCATCGGATCAATTTCACGGTCAAATCAACTGGATCAATGTACGGCATTTCTAGGGCCTTTTATGATAAAAGCGTTATGATAGCTTCAGCAAGGTCAGATGGTTTTGAAATTATCTCTGTTGCACCAGCCTTTTCAAGTTCCTGGCGCCCGCCATAGCCATAAGCCACCCCTAAAGAACGCAATCCATTATTCTGAGCCCCGATAATATCGTAATGGCGGTCACCCACCATAACACATTGATCAGAGCTGGCGTCTGATTGGGCCATACCATAGCGAATTAAAGAGGTTTTATCCGCATGTGTTCCGTCACTATTTGATCCAAACTCATGATCCATATGTTCAGCAATACCGAAATATTGGGTAATTTTTCGAGCATACGTCTTATGTTTAGATGTAGCAATACAAAGTTTATATTCACGCGATTTCAACGTCTTAAGCTCTGATAAAATACCATCGTATAAACTGTTTTCCAACCATCCGGTGTGACCATATCGGTCTCTGTAATGTTGTACAGCAACGTCCAGAGCATCCTCAGGAACACCGAGTTGACGAAAGCTGTCCCATAAAGGCGGGCCCACCATCCATGTACCATCACCCGCAAAAGAAGGAAGTCCCATTTTTTCGAGTGTATAAGCCACAGAATTCAGAATTCCCGGACCGGCATCGGTGAGTGTTCCGTCAAGATCAAGAAATACAGTTTTCATTATTTTTCAGGCACATTTTCGAAAAATGGGGTGATTTCTGCAATAATAACAGAATTTTCCTCTTTGGCCTTGGTCATTAGGTCTTTTTCCTCATCTGATAAAACCTGCCCATCTGACTCAAGTTCTACAATCGTCCCATAACCAGTAACGTCAAGTGGGTTCATGTCAGCCTTCTTTAGCAATCTCACCGTTTCGTGCACAGCTTCATCTTCGGTCTCGGCAGCTGTATAGCATAAGATACCTGCCCCAGAACACCCGGTAGGTAAACCATCCGCTTTGCAGCGCCCGACCTGAACGACAAGTGTAAAAACATCTTCAGTTTTTGACGGCTTTTGTTTCTTGATCATAATCTAAACCAGCGCTTATCGCTCTTGATATCCAGTTTGGTAGAGCACCTACGTGCGACATAAAGAGGACGAAATTACGCTCCATCCCTTATTTTATCCAACGCTATCCTTAGTACCGGATCAATCACGCAACAATTCATTAATACCCGTTTTGCTGCGGGTTTTTTCATCCACACGCTTCACAATAACCGCACAGTAAAGATGTATACCGTTTTTAGACGGCATGCTTCCAGAAACAACTACGGAATATGGTGGGACCTCACCATACATCACATCGCCTGTCTCACGATCAACGATTTTTGTAGATTGGCCGATATAGACTCCCATACCAAGGACAGATCCTTCCCGAACAATGCAGCCTTCGACAACCTCAGACCGTGCACCAATAAAACAATTATCTTCAATAATTGTTGGACCAGCTTGCATTGGTTCAAGAACCCCCCCGATCCCAACACCGCCTGAAAGATGCACGTTTTTACCAATCTGTGCGCAACTTCCCACCGTGGCCCAGGTATCAACCATGGTGCCTTCGTCTACATAGGCGCCAAGGTTTATAAATGACGGCATCAATACAACGCCGGAGGCAATAAAGGCAGATTTACGCACAATACAATTGGGCACCGCTCGAAATCCTGCTGAACGCCATTGATCATCGTCCCAGTCTTTGAATTTGCTGTCAACCTTGTCCCACCAACCTGATGCTTGCGGGCCTCCATCCTGAATTTCCATATCCTTAATCCGAAACCCAAGAAGCACAGCCTTTTTGGCCCATTGATTTACATGCCATACGCCATTTTCCTGACGTGCTGCTACCCGCAATTTACCGCTGTCCAATGCATTGAGTGTATCTTCAATTGCCTCGCGCTGTTCACCGGTTGTTTGAGGAGTGATTTGATCTCTTAAGTTCCAAGCGGCTTCGATCGCAGTTTCTAACTTACTATTGGACATTTCGCGGTACTCCAGATTTTGAAACTACCGACATATACCTACTGCAACAAAGGCATACAATGCTTTGCCGTAATATAACGAAACAAAAAAGCCCCGCTCAGAAACGGGGGTTTTTAAAAATTGCCTTTGAACGTTTAGCTTGCGGCGCTTATAGCGCGACCCGTCAAAACTTTAACTAGATTTGCTCGATACGCTTTGCTTCCGTGTAGATCCTCAATCATACCAGAGGCATCAAGGCTAAGATCGCTCAACGCATCGGCTGAGAAGTTCGCGCTAAATGCCGCTTCAGCTTCGCTCCAGCGAAACACTCCATCTTCGGACGCGCCTGTAACCGCTACACGCACCCAATCAGCATATTTTGCAACAAAAACTCCAACAAGCGCAAAGCGCGACGCAGGCTGTTCAAACTTTTGATAATTTGATACCTCAGGGACTGGCATGGTAACAGATGTGATAATTTCACCTTCACGCAATGCTGTTGTGAACATCCCCTGAAAGTAGTCGTCCGCTGCAATTTTCCTGGTATTTGTAATGATGGTTGCACCTGTGCCTAGAGCAGCTGCCGGGTAACAAGCTGCCGGATCGTTATTGGCGAGTGACCCTCCGATTGTTCCGCGATTTCGTACTGCTGGATCGCCAATACCACCGGCAAGCAATTTAAGACCCGAGAATACATTGGCGGCAGCAACCTCCGCATGTATAGTTGAGCCCCCAATAGATACCACCTCATCAGAGATTTTGACGCCCTGCAGGTCAGCAATACCTCCCAAGCTAACCAACTTTGTTGGTGCAGCTAGTCGCTGCTTCATTGTGGGGATCAATGTTTGCCCACCACCCAGCGCTTGGGCATCTTCTGTGTCTAAAGCCGCAACCGCATCTTTAACACTCGAAGGTTTTAAGAATTCAAAGTTATGCATAGTATTTCCTCCGATTAACTATTTATCGCTGACCAGACACGCGATGGTGACATTGGCATATCGATGTGGGTGACATGAGTGTGACCGCCAGACTGAAGGGCATTTATAACCGCATTTACAACCGCAGGCGGTGAGCCTATCGCCCCAGCTTCTCCGCAGCCCTTAACGCCCAACGGATTATGAATACATGGCGTAATACAAGAATGATCTACAGTAAATTGCGGCATATCCTTAGCACGCGGCATTGAATAATCCATAAAACTGCCAGAAACTAACTGACCGTTTTTGTCATAGACACAACTTTCAAGAAGTGCTTGTCCAATGCCTTGAGCTAGACCTCCATGTACTTGCCCATCCACTATCAATGGATTTATTACATTTCCAAAATCATCAGCAGCCGTAAAGTTGCAAATTTCGACTTTACCAGTTTCTGGATCAACTTCCACTTCACAAGCATAAGCACCTGCAGGGTATGTGAAATTTGCAGGATCGTAGAATGCGGACTCCTCTAAGCCAGGCTCAAGCTCTTCATGTGGAAAGTCATGGGGAACGTATGCTTTAAATGCCACTTCCCCAAATGAAACCGATTTATCTGTTCCTACTACTCTGAAGGCTCCCTCTGAAAACTCTAGGTCCACTTCGGACGTTTCCATCATATGGGCAGCTATTTTTTTTGATTTACTTATAATTTTTTCAGTTGCACGTACAATCGCAGAACCGCATACTGCCAGGCTCCTTGAGCCATAGGAGCCCATTCCGAATGGGATTTTTGCCGTATCGCCGTGAACAATCTCAACGCTTTCTTCCGCTACACCAAGCAATTCCGAGACAATTTGCGGGAACGTTGTTTCGTGGCCTTGACCATGGCTATGCGCACCCACCATTACAGATATATTACCCGTGGCATTCACGCGCACTGTAGCAGCATCGTATAGTCCTACTCGAGAACCTAAGACACCAACAAGGTTCGACGGCGCAATTCCACAGGCCTCAATGTAAGTGTTTACTCCCAAGCCGCGCAGTTTTCCGTTTTTTTCGCTTTCTGAGCGCCTCGCGGAAAATCCATCAAGATCCGCAAGCTTTTCTAGTTTATCTACCAAGGCGTCATAATCGCCCGTATCATATTCCAAACCCGCCGCGCCGGTGTATGGAAATTGTTCCGGTTTTACAAAATTTATCCGCCTAATCTCAAGCGGGTCCATATCCATTTCTTGGGCACATTTATCGATTGCCCGCTCCAATGAGTACGTTGCTTCCGGGCGGCCCGCACCACGATACGCGTCAACTGGTGCTGTATTGGTAAAAACAGCTTTGACATTTACATACAAAGTTGGAACGGCATAATTGCCCGACATGAGCGTGCCGTGCAGAAATGTTGGGGTCGCTGTTGAGAAGTTAGATAAATACGCGCCAACATTTGCATGTGTCTCAGTTCTAAAGGCCGTAAACTTTCCTGACTCGTCACATGCAATCTCAATTTTTGTAAGATGGTCTCGTCCATGCGCATCTGACAAAAAACTTTCAGAACGAGAGGCTGTCCATTTGACAGGACGACCAAGGCGTTTAGCTGCCGCTAGTACTAAAGCCTCTTCACCATAGTGATAGATTTTAGATCCAAACCCACCACCAACATCGGGCGCTACTACTCTTAGTTTATTTTCTGGTATCCCAAGAACAAATGCACATACCAACAAGCGCGTTAAGTGAGGGTTTTGGGACGTAGTGTATAGAGTGTAATCCCCAGTGCCAGGATCATAAACGCCAATAGATGCGCGCGGCTCCATTGGATTGGGAACCAGGCGATTGTTAACTAGCTCTAAGGTCGTAACGTGATGCGCATTTTTAATGGCTTCGTCAGTGGCTTGCCTATTGTCCTCAATCCAACCCCAGTCAAAACATTGGTTTGTTTCGATCTCATCATGTACCAGGGCGCTACCGGGTTTTAGAGCGGACTTCATATCGGTTACGGCTGGAAGTTCATCTATTTCCACATCAAGAGTATCAATTGCATCTCTTGCCTGTTCCTCTGTCTCAGCAATCACCGCGGCAAAAGCATCACCTACATGTCGCACTTTACCCTGTGCAAGAACCGGTCTTTTCGGCTCTTTCATTGGTTCACCATCACGACTATTAATTAACCAACCAGCTGGATTTCCGCCAACGTCTAAAAAGTCTTCGCCGGTGAAAATAGCCAAAATACCTGGCATTTTTTCAGCTTTTGAAACATCAATTTTTTTTATTTGTCCATTAGCAACTGTGCTTCTAGCAAAAGCTGCAAATGTTTGCCGAGTCAACGAAATATCGTCTGTATACTGGCCCAAACCCATTAAAAATCGAACATCTTCTCTTCGTCTCGTACTTGCACCAATTCCACTGTCTTTAGGCATAATCAAATCTCCTTGCTAACTAAGCTGGGTTATTGTTTTTACTCTGCTGCTATTGCTGAAACGTCCTGACCCGATGCAGCCATTATAGATTTAACAATGTTATGGTAACCAGTACATCTGCAGATATTCCCGTCCAGATAGTTTCGGATTTCAGCCTCTGTTGGCTTAGGGTTATTTTTCAGCAGTTCTACTGCTGCCATGACCATACCTGGAGTGCAAAAGCCACACTGAAGTCCATGGTAATCTTGAAATGCCTGTTGAATAAAATTGAGGGATCCATCCTCATTAGCTTGACCCTCAATAGTTTTAATGTCTGATTTATCCGCGTCTGCCGCAAACATCGTACATGCTTTTACTGACTTACCATTTACGTGGACTGTGCAAGCGCCACACTGGCTTGTATCACACCCAACGTGCGTTCCTGTCAAATTAAGACTATTACGCAGGAAATCGACTAAAAGTGTCCGGCCCTCCACGCTTCCTGATGCCGGTTTGCCATTAACCGTCATTTTTACATTTATCATTAGATCCTCCCATGATCAAAATTTTCTATTTTTCGGCTATCAAAAAACCGAAAATTTTTTAAATCTTTTTGTTGTATAACATGGATAAAAATATTTTTCGACTCCTGGGTACTCTCGCCAACTAAACCTTCCTTTTATAATACCTTTGATATCCGCCTCTTTCTATTAGTGTTAAAACATTTTTAAAAATGGGCGAGTTAAACACATTCTGTATTACTTTTCTCAAGAAGATACCTGAGGCCTAGTATTCGTACTTTATTTAGTACCACTTTGCACAAGCTACAGGAGCCCAAGTCAAATTTTCGGCATTTCTTGATAAATTTTAAATTATCTAAAATACTATTAGATTGCGGCAGTATACCCTACTTACATAACCACATCAAAGTTCATCTTAGCTTACATTTTCTTTTGGCGCCGCAAATAAACATATAGTGCGCCAGAACCCCCGTGTCTAAGATGTGCTTGATGCACTTGTAATATTTTATCCACAAAACCTGGTAATGCCAGCCATTTTGGTACCTGATGTCTTAAAACCCCTCTGCTACCTGTTTCATCTGGAAGAAGTTTTCTGCTGGTTCCCTTTCCCGTTATAACCAAAACTAATCTGTGGCCATATTTATAATTATTTTGGACAAATTTTCTTAGCACTGGAAAAGCTTCGGATAGAGTGTAACCGTGTAGATCAATCTTTGCATCTGGCTCCATACGACCACGGGTCATTTGGAAAAATGTTTTTTGGTTCATATGAACCTCAAACTTCCCAGGTTTTGGCGCAGAGTGTTTAACTTTTGACAATGTGCTTTGGGTCTGCACTTCAGGAGCAACCGGAACAATTTTAGGTGTTTTTACCATTCTCTTAACTGCCGTCTCATCTTTTGAAGGCATAATTATTTTGCAAAGGGGCTTTGTATTTTCAGTCACCTTTTTCCAAATGGCTTTGTCTTCTAAGGTCAGCTTACGTTTTGCCATTTTATTCAATGCAGCATGAGATCACTGGACTCTTTACTTAGAACAAGAAGCACAAATATGTGATAAAATACCTCATCATTCATCCGTTGCGACCAGTCGCCAGTTCGGATCATTCGCGCTCATATCCTTTGAAAAAGTCCATATATCTTTTTGACGTTTTATTTGTTTTTCATCTCCCTCAACAATCTCTCCAGCCTTATTTTTTGCAGCTGAAATCAGTTCTCCAACAAAATTGACAGTGAGATCTGCGGTGTTTGTTGATGTTTCAAACTCGACTCCTTGTAACTTAATTTCACGTATTCCAGCAAACTCTGCCTCAATATTAATGCCTTGTGCCTCCCGTTCTCTAATTACAGACTCGAAAGTTTCTGCTACTTCATCGGATAAAAATTGTCGGATCTCATCGATTTCACCACGCTCAAAACCCATCAAAATCAACTCGTATGCTGCTCGTGCTCCAATTAGGAAATCGGTAAGTTTAAAATTAGGATCAACGCGCTTAATCGATAAAAGCTTGGCAACCATCGGTGAGTTTGGTTCAACATGTTCTACAATATCTGTATCGGGACCACCTTCAATCACTTGAAAGTCTGGTGGCTTTTTCGTTTTTAAGGATTGGGATGGTGGTTTTTCAAAGCCCTCTCTCGTCCCCAAAACACTGCGAAGACGGAAAATGAGAAAAACAGCTATGCCCAAAAGAATCAGAATTTCATATTTCATAAGTTTTCGTTGACCCTCTTGTCACGCCTATAGAAAGATTTAATCATTCTTATTATGTAGGTTACAGAAAAGAACATGTCCACATTCTACAGCAAGTCAGGAAAAATTCTTATGTGGTTATTTTGTTTGTTTGTAGCAATTCCCATAATTGAGATTGCTTTCTTTATTCAAATTGGTGGTTGGCTTGGGCTATTTCCTACCTTGCTAATCGTAATTATCACCGCTGCCTTGGGAGCTATTCTTGTTCGATCTCAAGCGATTGCGACTTTTGGAAATATAAAAAATGGGTTCTTAACGGTCCACAACCCCGATAAAACTTTAGCAGAAGGTGCCATGATACTATTTGCAGGAGCGCTTTTATTAACTCCTGGCTTTTTCACAGATGCAATTGGTTTTTTGTTACTGACACCTTGGTTTAGAGCTCAGATTTTTAAATTCTTCAAGAACAAAGTTGGGTTTCAGCGAACTGCTACGGGGACGAATTCATACACTAGGCACCGCCGATACAGTAGAAACCCGAATGAGTCTGTTATTATTGAGGGTGAGTACAAGGAAGAAGATAACCGAAAATCTCGTCGAAAAGATGAATAATTAAACAAGTGTTGAGGAGAGTGAAGACAACTGGTAATTGCAGCCAATATTAGAATTATGGAGATGAAAATGGCGGAAGAAGTATCCAAAACCCCACAGCCATCGATGAACATTCTTGCTCAATTCATAAGAGACATGTCGTTTGAGAACATCCTTGCGCAAAAGGGTATAGAGGGGGAGGTTAGCCCAGATGTTCAAGTTCAGGTAAGTTTGGATGCAAAAAAAAGAACTCCTGAAGACCAATTCGAAGTGGTTGTAAAGCTTAAGGTTGACTCAAAATCAAAAAGTACTTCTGAACAACTATTTCTTCTGGAACTGGAATATGGCGGTATTTTCCACATATCCAGCGTTCCAGAAGCCCAATTGCACCCATTTCTGTTAATTGAATGTCCGCGTATGTTGTTCCCTTTTATACGACGTATTGTAAGTGATGTAACACGTGACGGTGGTTTTCCATCTTTAAATTTAGAAAACATAGATTTCCTGCAGTTATACAAAACTGAAATCGGACGCAAAACAGCAAAACAGCAAATCAACCAGGATGGACAAGATCGTCCTGTGACCCCTTTAAATTAGGATAATTCTATAATTTGATCTTCATCCAAAGTGCCTGCTCTCCAAGTTGAGAGATAAAAGTCTTATGTGCATTTTTCTCTTCTTTTGTAAGAAGTGTTGGAAGTGGATTGGGGCGTATTCGGACAGTTTCATCACTTTTTTCCGACATTTTTGTTTGAATCTCCTTCGTTACCGCAAGCTCTAAATTTGGTTGGCGACCGCCGGTGAGTTCAAGGTACACCTCCGCCAGAATTTCTGAGTCAAGCAGTGCGCCGTGGAGTTTTCGAAAGGAATTATCAATATTGAAGCGGCGACAAAGCGCATCAAGTGAAACAGGAGATCCTGGAAATTTTTTACGTGCCATAGACAAGGTGTCTACTGCTTGGTGTTTGGGTATCAGCCCTTTGTTGCACAGTTGCAATTCCGAATTTAGAAACTTTATATCAAAAGAGGCGTTGTGAATAACGAGTTGGGATTTGCCAATGAACGTTATGATATCTTGGGCTACTTGCGAGAAAACTGGTTGGTCTTGAAGGAATTCGTCTGATAAGCCGTGAACCGCTAAAGCCTCCGAAGGCATTTTTCGTTCAGGATTGATATATTGGTGATAGACTTTTCCAGTAGGAAGGCGGTTCCATAACTCTATTCCACCAATTTCTACAACCCGATGTCCATCGTTAGGGTCGAGCCCTGTAGTTTCAGTGTCAAGAACGATTTCGCGCATTTTTTAACCTATCATGGATCTTTTTCAGTGTTTTTGAGACTTGCTCTCTTGCCGAATTTATATTGTCCGTATTTATCACAAAGTCAGATTTTTTTACTTTTTCGTCTATGGGCATCTGTCTGGCCAATATTTGTAGTAGCTGGTTTTCTGTCATCGTACCCCTTGCAAAAACCCTCTGTTTTTGTGTGATTTCGTCAGAAAAAACGCAAACGACTGCATCTACATTTTTATCTTCCCCTGTTTCAAATAGTAAAGGGATTTCAAGCACGACAATATCGGCTATACTTTTTTCAATGAATAATGCGCGGTCTGACGCAACAAGAGGATGTATAATTTTCTCGAGCTTTGAGAAAGCCGAAGGTTCTTCCAGCAAAATGCTTTTTAGCCTTTCGCGCGATACGGCACCATTTACTATAACTGACGGAAACACTTTACTGATTGGTTCAACGGCTGCACCCTTTTTTCGATATAATCGATGAACTACTTCATCAGCTTCCCAGGTGGCGCATCCGAGTTCCGCAAAAATTTTTGCCGTTGTAGATTTGCCCATACCGATAGATCCAGTTAGACCAATCACAAAAGTCATGCCAGCAACAAATTTTTGATTTCGTGATCAATCTCTGGCTTTATTCCGAACCAACGGGAAAACCCTGGAATGGCCTGGTGTATTAACATTCCAATCCCGCTCACAGTCCTACAGCCTTTATTTTTAGCAAAATGCAAAAGATCTGTTTCCAGTGGTACGTATACAAGATCAGACACAAGCGTTTTCTCAGAAAGGGCTTTCAAATCGATCTGCAGCTTTGGCTTTCCAATCATTCCCAGTGAAGTTGCATTTACCAATATGGCCGCTTCAGAAATGAATTTACCCACTGCATACCAATCGATAACTCGAAGTCTTGCTCCAAAATCTGCCGTCATTTTTTCTGCTCTCGCTCGGGTTCGATTAGCGATCCAAACTTCCGGAGTAGAATTTTGTAATAGTGCTGAAACAACAGCCCGAGATGCCCCGCCGGCTCCTAAAACTATGGCTGGGCCCTCTTTGGGGTTCCAACTTGGATGATGTTGCCGAAGATTTTCAATAAACCCCTGGCCATCTGTGTTATCTGCAAATATTTTTCCTGCCTTTGTAAAGCTCAAAGTATTTGCTGCTCCTATTACTGCCGCTCGGTCGGATATTTGATCAGCTATCGTTAAAACTATCTCTTTGTGAGGTATCGTGATGTTTGAGCCTACAAATCCCATCTTTGGCATAGCTCGCAGTATTTGATTTAAGTTTGATGGATCTACGTCAATTGGGATATAATGACCCCTGATCGAATACTTTTTAAACCAATAGCTATAAAGAATGGGCGATTTAGAGTGTGAAATAGGCGATCCTAGTACTGCTGCAAGGGGAATATTTTCTATCGTCACTTATCTAAAACTCCATGTGTTTCAAAGAAACTTGCTATTTCTAATAATGGCAACCCTAAGATACTAAAATAATCGCCTTCTATTTTTTTCACTAGACCAACACCGTTTCCCTCAATTTTGTAGCCGCCGGTACAATATTTTATCGTGTCCCACCCTTCTTCAACATACGCTTCTATGAACTTCAATGAAAGATCTCGCAATGTAACCTTTACCGTTCCAATATGTCGCCAGATTGGGATACGTTCCCGATAAATAACTGAACTTGAAAAAAACTCGTGGGCTTTTCCACTCATAGCACTCAACTGTGAAATCATATCGATCTTTGTTTTTGGTTTAGAGTATAATTCACCATTGAACACTAACACCTGATCACATCCAATTATGAATGATTCAGGGAATTGGGTTGATATTTTTCTTGCTTTCATATCAGCTAGTGCATCTGCAATATCCCTTGGCGATGTTCTCTCTAGTTTTAAAGCTGCTTTAACCCCATCCTCATCTATTAAAGCGTTTTTTACTCGATGAAAAATACCTGCGTTATTCAAAAGCTGAGATCTGATTTGTGACGAAGATGCTAATATTACTATGTGTGGCATGTTGATAACTTTGTGGCTTTCTCAGCTATTAATTAATGAAATCTTCGTACAACACTGGTTTATTTTTATTATTCAGCAAAAAAAAACCAGATCAGGCTTTTCTTTTATATTTGTCCACTGTTGAAAAGGACAACTAAACTCGTGTGGATACTGTTAATAAATATCAATGATAAATATCAATATAAAATTTACAACCTAACATGTTGATAATTTGTTACTTTATTTAATTGTTTAAAATCTTTTTTATAAAAGAATGCTGATAAAAATGTAGATAACTACTAATCCACATATTTTGTCTTCTCATCTTCATCATCATATCTTTATATAATTATTTTATTATAGAGATTTAAAGGCTTACTAAGAGCACATGCGTACGTGTGAGATACCAGCCTATATTCGACCCAAACTTTTTTATCTTTCAAAAATGATAGTTTATAATCCCGAACGATCGAAGGAAGGCATTTTCTCTTTTGAAAAATGGATTAATGGACGTTAATATTGTCGTTTAAAATACTAACACCAGTTCTTATGGTAGTTATTAATTCTTCCCTTAGCTGTAAGATTTTGACAAACCTTGACTATTTTAAGTGAGTGGTCTACGAAACGAAGGCCGATCCTGGCACCTTATCATCGCAAAAGTAGACATTTTTTTGGTACATAAAAAAGGCGTAGTACATGAAACGCTTAAAACTCTCTGATCTGAAAGTTAAAAGCCCCAAAGACCTTTTGGCAATGGCAGAGGAACTTGAGATCGAGAATGCATCAACGATGCGCAAAGGTGAAATCATGTTTCAGATTTTACGAGAGCGTGCGGATGATAGCTGGGAAATATCAGGGGATGGAGTTTTAGAAGTTCTACAGGATGGGTTTGGGTTTTTGAGATCGCCTGAAGCAAACTATTTACCTGGGCCCGATGATATATATGTTTCGCCAGACATGATTCGTCAGTTTTCTTTGAGAACAGGCGATACAATTGAGGGTGTGATTAAATCTCCAGAAGACCAAGAACGTTATTTTGCCCTAACCCATGTGGAGAAGATTAATTTTGAAGACCCAGAAAAAGCACGTCATAAGATCGCTTTTGACAATTTGACACCGTTATATCCTGACGAACGAATGACAATGGAAATTGCAGATCCAACTATCAAAGATCGTTCTGCAAGGATAATCGATTTAGTTGCGCCTATTGGAAAAGGCCAACGATCTCTGATTACAGCGCCTCCTAGGACTGGCAAAACAGTTTTGTTGCAAAATATAGCAACTAGTATCGAAAACAACCACCCAGAATGCTTTCTAATTGTTTTATTGATCGATGAACGCCCTGAAGAAGTAACAGATATGCAAAGATCAGTAAGGGGTGAGGTCATATCATCGACATTTGATGAGCCAGCCACGCGTCATGTGGCTGTTTCTGAAATGGTTATAGAAAAAGCAAAAAGGCTTGTGGAGCATAAACGAGATGTCGTTATTCTTCTCGATTCGATAACAAGGCTTGGAAGGGCGTTTAACACTGTTATTCCATCATCGGGAAAGGTTCTGACGGGTGGTGTTGACGCAAATGCGCTGCAAAGACCAAAAAGGTTCTTCGGTGCAGCACGAAACATAGAAGAAGGTGGGTCGTTAACGATTATTTCAACAGCTCTTATTGACACGGGTAGTCGAATGGACGAGGTGATTTTTGAAGAATTTAAGGGCACGGGGAATTCTGAAATAATATTAGATCGTAAAGTTGCAGATAAGCGAGTTTTTCCAGCGATTGATATTTTGAAATCAGGGACGCGCAAAGAAGATCTTCTGATAGATAAAGTAGACTTGCAAAAAACTTTCGTATTACGCAGAATTCTCAATCCTATGGGGACAACAGATGCAATTGAGTTCCTGATTTCTAAGCTAAAGCAAACTAAGACAAACTCGGAATTTTTTGATTCCATGAACACTTAACTCTTAACTTGTGTTATTAAGATCTAAGTGATGGATACCATTTTTGCACTTGCATCTGCCCCTGGTAAGGCTGGTGTAGCGGTAATTCGCTCATCTGGTCCATTGACACTTTCAATCGCTGAAAAGCTGTGTGGCATCTGCCCAAAACCGCGCTTCAGCCACTACGTAAAAATTCGGGATTCCCATGGGAATTTAATTGATATTGGCCTTGTTGTTTTTTTTAGGGCACCAGGAAGTTTCACCGGTGAGGATGTGCTTGAACTATATGTTCATGGAAGTAAGGCAGTTTTTGATGTCATAAGTGAGACGCTTTTAACTATAAAAGGAGTTAGGTTGGCCGAGCGAGGAGAGTTCACTCGGCGCGCTTTGGAAAATAATAAACTTGATCTTGCACAGGTAGAAGGTCTGGCGGATTTAGTAGCCGCTGAAACAAGAGCGCAGCAAAAACAGGCACAGCGTGTTTTTGCTGGTGAATTGGGATTAAAGACCGAGAAGTGGCGATCAAACCTAGTAAGAGTAAGAGCTCTTTTAGAGACAACAATTGATTTCGCAGATGAGGAAATACCGGAGGATATTTACCCTGAGATAGTTGGTTTGTTAGTTGAAACGAGATCTGATTTAAAAAAAGAAGTAGAAGGTGTTCGGTTAGCCGAGCGCGTCCGCGAAGGTTTTGAGGTGGCACTTGTTGGGCGACCAAATGTAGGAAAGTCAAGCCTTTTCAATATGTTAGCTGGAAGGGAGGCGGCAATTACATCAGAAATATCGGGTACTACACGTGACGTACTAGAGGTAAGGATGGACTTAAATGGTTTGCCAGTAACATTCTTGGACACAGCGGGGATACACGAAACAGAGGATAAGGTTGAACGCCTCGGAATAGAGCGGACTAAAGAAAGAAGTGGGTTCGCTGATTTAACACTTATTTTAACGGACGATGGGCTCTTGCCTGGTGGTATCGGAAAAGAGAGCGAATATCTCGTGGTACACACCAAGGGAGATTTAACAGGAGTAAAGGGCGCTGTTTCATCAAAAACTGGAGCTGGTATCCAAGAACTAATTTCAAAACTGTCTTTAATTTTACAAGATAAATTATCTGGGATTGGTGTAGCCACGCGAACTCGGCATCGCGTTGCGTTATCGTCTGCCATTGAAAACATTGATCGTGCAAAGGAAAAGCTTGAAAGTTGCACAGAAATCAGTGAATTAATAGCAGAAGATATCCGGCGAGCAATTATGTCATTGGACTCCCTGATCGGTAAAGTAGGAGTCGAAGACGTGTTGGATGAAATATTCGCCAGCTTTTGCTTAGGTAAGTGAGGTTGTTTCACGTGAAACATTATGATGTTGTTGTAGTTGGCGGTGGTCATTCTGGATGTGAGGCAGCAGCAGCAGCGGCCAGAATGGGGGCTAGGACAGCGATAATTACACTTCTGCACAGAGATTTTGGAACGCTGTCGTGTAATCCAGCCATTGGCGGACTAGGAAAGGGTCACCTTGTACGGGAGATAGACGCCCTCGATGGAATTATGGGGAAAGCCGCGGATATCGCTGGTATTCAATTTCGTCTTTTGAATCGTAAAAAAGGTCCAGCGGTGCAGGGCCCGCGAGCTCAAATCGATCGGAATTTGTATCGTAAAGCTATTGCGTCATTTGTCGAGGAACAACAAAATTTAGACATAATCCTTGGAGAAGTTGTAGATCTATTGGGTACTGAAACTAAAGTGACTGGGGTATGCCTGGTGGACGGTAGTGAGGTTCACGGAAGCAGCACTATTCTCACAGCTGGTACCTTTCTTAGGGGTGTTATTCATATTGGCGAAAAAAAGGTCTCGGGTGGAAGAATGGGTGATAACCCTTCCATACGGTTGGCGGAACGTATCGATAACTTTGGTATGGATATTGGGAGATTAAAAACTGGAACACCACCAAGACTAGACGGCAATACAATAGCTTGGGACAAACTACAAAGGCAGCCGGGTGATGACGACCCAGCTTTGTTTTCCTTTATGTCATCAGGGCCCTTCAACCGCCAAATTTCTTGTGGAATAACGCACACAAATGAAAAGACGCATGAAATCATTCATGAAAATCTAACCCGTTCAGCAATGTATAGTGGGCGCATAGAGGGAATTGGCCCAAGGTATTGCCCTTCTATCGAAGACAAAGTTGTGCGCTTTGCTGACAAGTCAAGCCACCAAATATTTTTAGAACCAGAAGGGTTAAACGATCCGACCATCTATCCAAACGGAATATCCACATCTTTGCCAGAAGACGTACAACAAGCCTATGTTAGATCTATTTACGGTCTTGAAAATGCTAAGATTAATCAGCCAGGGTATGCGATTGAATATGATTATATCGATCCTAGGTCTCTCGATACAACACTTGCAGTACGTGGAACTGAGGGCTTTTTTCTTGCGGGTCAAATTAATGGCACGACAGGTTATGAAGAAGCAGCAGCACAGGGGCTTGTTGCCGGCTTGAACGCTGCTAGCTTTGCTTTGGGTGGCGAGGCGATTTTTTTCTCTCGCAGCAATAGCTATATTGGCGTGATGATAGACGATCTTACGACAAAAGGGGTCAGTGAGCCTTATAGGATGTTTACTTCTCGCGCTGAATTTCGGCTTTCACTACGCGCAGATAATGCAGATCAAAGGTTAACACCGATTGGGATTCAAATTGGGTGTGTCGGTGAGGAGCGCAAAATCTTATTCGGCCGTAAGTATGAAAGTCTTCAAAAGCTGGAGACTCAGCTCAAAAAACTAGAATATACACCTAAACAACTTAATAGCAGCGGTATTTATGTAAATTCAGACGGCTCCCGGCGGAGTCTTTATAAAGTTTTGGCTTTTCAGGGTGTTGATTTTTCTGATCTAGTTAAGTTGGACCCAAGCCTTAGGGATTTTGAAAGCAGCATCTTTGAACAGGTAGCGCGCGATGCGCTTTACGCGAATTATATTACTCGTCAGCACAGGGATGTCCAAACGCTTAAACACGATGAGGATCAAATTATACCAAACGACTTTGATTATTGCGGGATAGCCGGCCTCTCAAATGAGCTAAAATCAAAGCTCGAGATGGTTCGTCCACGCGACCTTGGGCAGGCCCTTCGAATAGACGGCATGACACCGGCTGCGGCTTTGCTTATACTGGGAAAAGTAAAGCAAAAACGGCTTTCTGGGTGTTTAAAGTGGGCTCAAAGTTAGGTACTGATCTAAATGTTTCACGTGAAACAATGGATCGGCTAAAGCTCTTTGAGGGGCTTGTTTTAAAGTGGTCCGGTGCCATAAACCTGATATCGAACCGTGACCAAAATAAAGTTTGGGTACGACATATATTGGATTCTATGCAAATTTATCCACTTTTACCGGGTAAATTGGATAGCTATGTTGATTTTGGAGCTGGTGGTGGATTCCCTGGGTTGGTGCTTGCAATATTGCTCGATGGCGATGGTCGCCGAACAGAAGTTCACTTAGTGGAGAGCGATAAACGCAAATCAGCGTTTTTGCGAAATGCGAACCGAGAGCTTGGATTAAGCGTTTCCGTTTACGACAGCCGGATTGAGAGTGTTACACTACCACGCATAGATCTAGTAACAGCCCGTGCGCTTGCGCCTCTTGATACTCTTCTTAAGTTGTCAAGTGCACATATTAATAAAAGTACAATTTGCATTTTCCCAAAAGGAAGGGTTTGGAAAAAAGATGTTGAAAATGCCCGAAAACAATGGAATTTTGAGCTAAAAGTAATTAAAAGTAAAACGCAAGCGGGGGCAGTTATTTTAAAAATGGGGAGCATTTCTTGTGCCTGAAACAACAAAAATAAAAGGCGCTAAGATTATTGCGATCGCAAATCAAAAGGGTGGTGTAGGGAAAACAACCACATCAATAAACCTTTCTGCTGCACTTGCTGAGGTAGGAAAAAAAATTCTAGTCGTTGACTTGGACCCTCAGGGAAACTCATCCACTGGCCTCGGTATACCCCCGGAAGAACGAAAGTTTACGACCTTTGAGCTTTTGTTGGACGATATCGAATTGGAGAACGTAATACAACATACAGAAGTCAATAATTTATCAATTATACCAGCAACTATAGATCTTAGCTCAGCCGACATTGAACTTTTTTCCAATGAGAACCGCTTGTTTATGCTTCGGAATGCTTTGATGCAAGACTCGATTTCAAGTTACGATTTTGATTTTATCTTTATTGATTGCCCTCCTTCACTAAACCTTCTTACAGTAAACGCGATGGTTGCAGCAAACTCAGTTCTTATTCCTCTTCAAAGTGAGTTTTTTGCTTTGGAGGGCCTTTCTCAGTTGATGTTAACTATCAGAGAGATAAGGACGACTGCCAACGAGAGCCTTCGAATAGAGGGTATTATTATGACTATGTTTGATGCCAGAAATAATCTATCATTATTGGTCGAAGAGGATGCGAGGGAAAACCTTGGGGATTTGGTATATAAGTCGATTATTCCCCGTAATGTTCGAGTTAGCGAGGCTCCATCGCATTCCCTTTCGGTCTTGTCTTATGATTCTTCGTCAAAAGGAGCTCAAGCCTACAGAGATCTTGCAAAAGAATTTCTCGAAAATAATCAAATGATTTCAGCTGCTTAGAGGTTATGTATGTCATCTTCTAAACCAAAAGGTCTTGGACGTGGATTATCTGCCCTTATGGCAAATGTAGAGACTAATACAGAAAGCAAAAACACTTCTTCAATGCTCAATTCCTTTTCAGAAGTATATGTTCCAATAGAAAAAATTCATCCCAACCCCAATCAACCTCGGCGAAGTTTTACACCAGGTGATTTGGATGACTTGGCAAAATCGATTCTAGCAAAGGGTATAATCCAGCCGCTCATAGTCCGAAGACATCCTTTAAACGAAGATGAATATGAAATTGTAGCTGGCGAACGGCGGTGGCGGGCATCTCAAATAGCGCAGTTACACGATTTACCGGTAATTTTAAGGGACTTCTCTGACTCTGAAGTACTTGAAGTTGCGATTATTGAAAATATCCAACGAGCAGATCTTAATCCAATTGAAGAAGCAGCTGGTTATCAACAGCTAATGGAAAAATTTAAACGTACACAAGAGCAAATGGCGGAAGCGCTTGGCAAAAGCCGTAGCTACATCGCTAATCTTTTGAGGCTTTTGAGTCTTCCAGCTGACGTTCAAACTCATCTAAAAGAGGGTAGGCTTAGTACGGGTCACGCCCGCTCATTAATTACCAGTCAAAATGCGAGTCAATTAGCCCAACTTGTTATTTCTAAAAGACTTTCTGTTCGAGAAACAGAGCTGCTCGTTAGAAATTCTGATAGAAAAGATTTAAGCTTAAAACAAAAAAAACCTGGCACCAAGACCAATTCTGATAAAGATGCCGACACTAAGGCTCTTGAAGGTGATTTATCTGCAGCGATTGCTATGAAGGTTCAAGTTAATCATCAGGCTGATAAGGAAAGTGGCCAAGTTATTATTTCGTATACATCTTTGGAACAGCTGGATGATATTTGCCGTATTATCAATTTGTCGGCTTAGGTGTAGCGCATCAAATTAAATATAATACAAACACTTGGAATTATAGTTGATCGCAAAATAAATTTGAATAACAGGAAGACCAATCAACAGACCACTATTTCTGGCAGAATTTCTTTTATCACGTAATTCAATACCAGTGTTCCCCTATGTGTTGTACGGAGACGCCCCGCTTCTACTGCTATCAATCCTGCTTCCTTCAAATCAGCAATGATATTTGGTTTAATCTGCGTTCCAAAAAAAGTTGAAAATCTTTTGAGTGATATACCCTGCTTCAGGCGCATACCCATTAGCACCATTTCTACCCCTTGATCCTTGTCAGATAGAGTACTCTTAAAGCCATCTCCGCAACCTTTAAAAACCTGTTGTAACCATTGATCTGGTTGCCGATAAGCTTCAGTCGAATATCGAACTCCATCGAGAGAAAGGCGACCATGAGCGCCTGGTCCAATACCAGCATAATCTCCATAATTCCAATAATTTAAATTGTGACGGCACTCAGAGCCTGGCCGGGCATGGTTTGAAACCTCATAGGCAGGAAGTCCATGCGCTTCACATAGCAGTGCAGTTGTATCAAAAAGATCGGAAGCGTAGTCATCGCTTGGCAATCCCTTAAGGCCTCCATTGGCGTATCTTTCCCCAAAGGCTGTCCCGGGTTCAATGGTTAATTGATATAAAGACATGTGTTCCAGTGAAAGGCTAAGGGCTTGTTTTAAATCACTTTTCCAACTTTCTATGGTTTGGTTTTGAAGGGCATAAATCAAATCAAAAGTTGTATTTTCAAATACATTCCGGGCAATTTCAAACGAGGCAAGCGCCTCTTTAACGGTGTGAAGTCGCCCCAGACGTTTTAAGTCATTATCATTAAGTGATTGAATTCCCATCGAGACCCGATTTATTCCAGCTACCTTGAATCCCTTGAATTTGTTGGCTTCAACAGAGGTTGGATTTGCCTCTAGCGTTATTTCGCAATTCTGGTCAACATTCCAAACCTGGGAAATTTTATCGAGAATTCCATCCACAAGGCCAGGGCTCATTAAACTTGGCGTTCCTCCACCGAGAAAGACTGACCCAACTTGCCGAGGGCCGGTTAACCTAGAGATGCGGTCAATTTCTTTTGTATAGGCCTCTAGCCAAATATGTTCTTCAATGCTGATGGCAGTGTGACTATTGAAATCACAGTATGGGCACTTTGCGGCACAAAATGGCCAGTGGACGTATATACTGAAACCACCGTTACGCCAATCTTCACGCGGTGAAATATCTAAAGAGTTTTTCAAACGCTTTTGCCCGATGACTTATTTTGTTTTTTTCCCAACGGTTCATTTCTCCAAAAGTAATACTATAACCCTTTGGTTCGAAAATTGGATCATAGCCGTGGCCTCGTTTACCACGCATGGGCCAGACCACTTTGCCCTCAACTTTCCCTTCAAAAATAACTTCATAATCGTCTGGCCAAGCCAATACTATAGTGCAGCAAAACTGAGCTATTCTAGGATGAGGCGCATCCTTACCTTCAAGCATTTCATGCACTTTTCTCATTGCTACGTTGAAATCTCTGCCCCGAGAAGTCTCTGCCCAATCTGCTGTATAGACCCCTGGTGCGCCGTCCAATGCATCAATTTCTATACCGCTATCATCAGACAATGCAGGCAGACCGCTTGCTTTTGCGGCGGCATGGGCTTTGATCCTCGCATTTCCGATGAATGTATCCTCTGTTTCTTCCGGTTCAGATAGCTGAAGTTCTTTTGCACTCAGGATATCGGAACTTAGTGGACCTAAAAGAGCAGCGATTTCTTCAAGCTTCCCCTGGTTGTGCGTTGCCACAACAATTTTCTCTCCTCTAATATCACGGCTCATGCAATAGCCTGTAATTGGGCTTCAACTAACTCGCCTATTCCCTTTTCGGCTAGTGTCATAAGTTTATCCATCTGCGCGCGGGAAAAAGTTGATCCTTCTGCGCTCATTTGGATTTCAATAAGGCGTTGGTCTCCTGTCATAACAAAGTTACCATCTACGCCTGCCTCACTGTCTTCTGCATAATCGAGGTCAAGTACAGGCTGACTCGCATAAATGCCACAGCTTACTCCTGAAACTGGCGATGTTAGCGGATCATGGGCGATAGACCCAGCATCCAAAAGCTTGTTGATAGCAATTCTTAGCGCTACCCAGCCCCCGGTGATAGAGGCACATCTCGTTCCTCCATCGGCTTGAATAACATCGCAGTCAACAGTAATCTGGCGCTCGCCAAGTGAAACGCGATCGACCCCAGCTCTAAGTGACCGACCAATAAGCCTCTGAATTTCAATTGTTCTCCCACCCTGCTTTCCTGCATTAGCCTCCCTCCGCATGCGAGATCCAGTAGAGCGGGGTAGCATACCGTACTCTGCAGTGACCCAGCCAAGGCCTGTTCCTTTAACAAAAATTGGAACCCTTTCTTCCAGTGTCGCCGTGCAAATAACCTGCGTACCACCCACCTTAATTAAGCAGGATCCTTCCGCATACTTGGTTACACCGGTTTCGATCGATATTTTGCGCATTTCATCAAGATTTCTTCCAGATGGTCTCATGAGTTTGCCTTTCTTATTCGGCTAATCCAATACATCTACCCTTATCATTAGCGCAAGCCCGATTGACCTTTTCTTTTTATAACATTTAATGATCTACGCTAAAGAAAGTTTGTTATGTCAAAAAGCGATAACCTTTTAAGTGACATGAACGGCAGAACACGAGAGGTGTTTCGCCGAATCGTTGAGGGTTACTTAGAAAACGGGGAACCGATGGGATCGCGTACTCTGACTCGCTCTTTGAGTGAAAAGATCAGCCCCGCAACTGTACGAAACGTCATGCAAGACCTTGAATTTTTGGGACTTTTGGATAGCCCACACATCAGCGCAGGAAGAATTCCTAGCGAACTTGGCTTACGTATGTTTGTTGACGGGCTTTTGGAACTTAGGGCGCTTGATCAGGATGATAGAGAAAAGCTAAATCAAAGTCTTGATGGTAAGGAAGTTGACGTTGGCGATGCCTTGGATCGAATCGGTTCAGCTTTATCTGGCCTGACTCAAGGAGCTTCGCTGGTTCTAACACCGAAACAAGAAGAGCCGATCAAACATATTGAGTTTGTGTCGCTTTCACCTGATCAGGTTTTAGTGGTATTAGTATTTGCAAATGGCGAAGTTGAGAATCGCTTGTTCACTCCACCTATTGGGCAAACGCCAAGCGCGTTACGTGAAGCAGCAAACTTTCTTAACGCAATTGTTGAAGGTCGCACTCTTTCAGAACTCCATACAGTTGTTCGTCACGAAGTCCAGAAACGGCGGCGGGAAGTCGATGACATCGCTCATACACTTGTTGAATCGGGCATGGCGGTCTGGGAAGAACGAGGAGAGGTTAACGAACGCCTCATTGTGAGGGGTCGCGCGAATCTATTGGAAAATGATGCTCAGGAAGAAGATATCGAAAGAGTTAAAACCCTATTTGACGATCTTGAACGTAAGCAAGACATCGCAAACTTTCTTGAATTGACCGAACAAGGTGAAGGTGTGCGTATTTTTATTGGCTCAGAAAATAAACTTTTTTCACTTTCGGGCTCCTCATTGGTAGTTTCTTCTTATATGAACGCTGACCACAAGGTAATTGGTGCTATCGGAGTAATAGGGCCAAAAAGACTTAACTACGGACGTATCGTTCCGATCGTTGATTACACAGCACAACTGGTTGGAAAGTTGATTTCCAAACGGACATAGAGGTGAAAAATGGCAGAGCCAAAAGAGGAAAACTTTTTGGATAATTTAAATGAGATTGATGAAGTAGAAGATCAGGAAGAGTTCATCGATATCGAAAGTGAGGTCGCTGATTTTGACGAAATAGATGCTATTCGCGCGGAACGTGATGATTATCGCGAAAAATTCATGCGTGCACTTGCGGATGCAGAAAATGCCCGCAAACGAGCTGATAAAGATCGTCGAGAGGCGGAAAATTATGGTGGTTCGAAACTTTCGCGTGACCTTTTGCCGATTTACGATAATCTCAAACGCGCAATTGATGCGGCAAGTGAGGACATGGGCGAAAAATCCCAAGCCCTCGTTGAGGGCGTTGAATTGACCATGCGGGAACTAATCAACGTGTTTCGTAAACATGGTATAGAGCCAATTTCACCAGAGGTAGGTGATCGGTTTGATCCCAAATTCCATCAAGCTATGTTTGAAGCACCTCTTCCTGGAACAAATGAAGGCGATATAATTCAAGTTTCTGCCGAAGGCTTTATGCTGCACGAACGTCTACTACGGCCTGCTCAGGTTGGAGTGTCATCCACTCCTGCTTCGTAAATTTAAAACTACGGTTTTTGCAAAAGTTCCTTAAGTTCATAAAGCTTTTGCAAAGCCTCTCTGGGCGAGAGTTCATCAGGAAATATGTTTTCCAGGGTATTTATTATTGTGTTATCATTTCTTGTGTTGGGTATGGGGAATCTTTCAAGTTGGTTGAAAAGGGGAAGTTCATCTATCATGGATGTTTGCCGTGATGATCCGTCCCGCTCCCCTTTTTCAAGCACGCTCAATACATCTCGAGCCCGGTTCACAGCAATATCAGGTAACCCCGCCAATTTAGCCACTTGAACTCCGTAAGATCGATCTGCAGCTCCCTTTTTTACCTCATGGAGGAAAATGACATTACCTTCCCATTCTTTAACGGCAACGGTGGCGTTTTCAACGCGTTCCATTTTTTTAGATAGGTTTGTTAGTTCATGATAATGCGTTGCAAAGAGTGCCCTTGTCTGGTTTACATCGTGCAAATGTTCCAGCGTTGCCCATGCGATGGAAAGACCATCATAGGTTGCTGTACCTCTTCCAATCTCATCTAGAATTACTAAGGCTCCGGTTCCAGACTGATTAAGAATGGCAGCCGTTTCAATCATTTCCACCATGAATGTGGAACGTCCTCTGGCAAGGTCATCAGATGCCCCAACACGACTGAAAAGTTGTGTCACAAGTCCGATGTGGGCAGCCTTAGCAGGTACATAACTTCCCATTTGTGCAAGCATGGCAATCAAAGCGTTTTGGCGTAGAAAGGTTGATTTACCGGACATATTTGGGCCTGTCAAAAGCCAAATACCACCATCGTCAATATTGCAGTCGTTGGGTACGAAGGGATCTCCCAATAATTTTGCAGCTGCTTCAACTACTGGGTGACGACCGCCGTGGACCATAAAACAACGGCTATCATCAACCACAGGCCGAACCCAGTCTTCTCTCAATGACAATTCTGCGATTCCGGCAGACACATCTAAAATGGCCAAACCGTTGGATGCAGCCAGGATTAATTCAGATTGTTCAAGGACTTTTCTACAAAGTTCAGCAAAAATCCCTTTTTCAATCTCTAAAGCACGGTTTCCTGCGTTATATATTTTTGTTTCAATTTCTGACAACTCAATTGTTGTAAAGCGCACTTGATTTGCTGTAGTCTGTCGATGAATAAAGGTTTTATTCAATGGTTTTGCAAGCATTTTATCTGCATACTTTGAGGGAGTTTCTATAAAATACCCAAGAAGGTTATTGTGCTTAATTTTTAGTGATTGCACTTGTGATAACTTTATATAATCGCCTTGCATCTTGGCAATGAAACTTCGCCCTTCATCTTTTAATTTCCGAACTTCGTCTAAATCCGTATCAAAATGCTGTGCAATAAACCCGCCATCACGTGTGAGCAGAGGCGGTTCCTCAATTAAAGCGTTTTCTAGAAAGCCTAAAAGTTCTTGGTGACCCTCTAGTGTAGAAGAAGCTGTAGAGAGGTGCGCTGATAGAGTTTCAAAGCTAAGAATATCAGCAATCGCTTTCGCTTGCGCCAAACCAGAACGAATGTTGACCAAGTCTCTGGGCCCACCCCGATCAAACGAAAGCCTGGTCAAAGCTCTTTCAAGGTCGGGTACTTTCCGAAGAGCATCTCTTATTTTGTCACGCAGAAGAGGTTGAGCACAAAGGTCATCTACGGCATCCAATCGTAATAATATTTCGCTGACATCTAATGATGGTGAAGATAGCCTTTGTTCAAGCAAACGAGCACCCGCTGCAGTGATCGTTTTGTCAATTGTATTCAGAAGTGAACCTTGCCTTTTTCCATTGAGGGCCTTTGTGACTTCAAGGCTCCTTCGCGTTGCGGCATCGATCTGCATAATGCTCAACGCAGATTGTCGCTTTGGTTTTTGAAGGAGGGGCAATCTACCTTTTTGCGTGATGTCAAGATAGTGAACCAATGCGCCAAGTGCCGATACCTCGACTCTATCAAACTTACCAAATGCCTCAAGCGTTTCAATTTTGAAGAGTGCCTTCAACCGTAATTCTCCGGAAACGCTATCAAAGTTAACTGCTGATAATGGTGTCACTGCACATGAGAATTCTTCAATTACCCCTATAAGGTTCTCAAAAAGGCTATCGGGAATAAGAAGTTCACTGGGCCTCAGCCGTGCAAGCTCCGGTCCCAATTTTACTAAGGGTATAAGCTCTACCCATAAACCACCAGTGGAAATATCCACCCACGCTAAGGCGCAGTCATCACGCAACTTAACAAAAGCGGCAAGGAAATTGTGTTGTCGAGCTTCCAAAAGGCTATCTTCTGTTAATGTGCCAGGAGTTACCAAGCGTACAACGTCCCGATTTACCACAGATTTGCTACCCCGTTTTTTGGCTTCGGACGGGCTTTCCATTTGCTCACAGACCGCCACCCGAAAACCTTTGCGGATTAGTGTTAAAAGATAGCTTTCCGCTGCGTGATGAGGTACGCCGCACATTGCAACATCTTCACCCAAATGCTTTCCGCGTTTAGTGAGTGCAATATCCAAAGCTTCGGCTGCAGCGACAGCATCTTCAAAAAAAAGTTCGTAAAAATCTCCCATGCGATAAAATAATAAAGCATCCTGATATTGATTTTTCAGGTTTAGATATTGTGCCATCATTGGGGTCAATGCGTTTCCTCCTGTTGACAATATCTAACGAAGCCTGGCTCGAGACGAAAGCCAAAAACGATGTGGTTGTAGCCTTGAGGGGGTCACGCTAAAACTGCTGTAGCCAGTGAAGGAAACATAATGCCAGACAACAAAATAACTCGCCAAGAAGCGTTGAACTTTCATCTTGAACCAACTCCCGGAAAATGGGAAGTTTCAGCTACAGTACCAATGACTACTCAAAGAGACCTATCTCTTGCCTACTCTCCAGGTGTTGCGGTACCTTGTGAAGAAATCGCGATCAAGCCTGAACTATCTTATGACTATACTAACAAGGGTAATCTCGTCGCTGTGATATCAAATGGAACGGCAGTTCTAGGATTGGGAAACCTTGGTGCGCTTAGCAGTAAGCCTGTAATGGAGGGTAAGGCTGTTTTGTTTAAGCGATTTGCCGATGTTAATAGTATAGATATAGAACTAGATACTGAAGATCCTGATGAATTCTGCAAAGCCGTAAAGCTAATGGGTCCAACTTTTGGCGGAATTAATCTTGAGGACATCAAAGCGCCAGAGTGTTTTATAATTGAACAGCGCCTTAAAGAAGAAATGGATATTCCCGTTTTTCACGATGACCAGCATGGAACTGCCGTTATTTGCGCTGCGGGCTTGATTAATGCGCTTTATATAAGTGGAAAAAGCATCCGGGATGTAAGAATTGTTTTGAATGGAGCGGGTGCCGCCGGAATTGCGTGTATTGAGCTGCTGAAGTCAATGGGTGTTCAACATGAGAATTGCATCGTGTGCGATACGAAGGGTGTGATTTATCAGGGCCGTGCAGCAGGAATGAATCAATGGAAATCAGCCCACGCAATTAATTCTAAGCTTAGAACTCTTGAAGATGCAATGAAAGATGCGGATGTCTTTCTTGGTGTTTCTGTAAAGGGTGCTCTAACTGCAGAAATGGTGCAATCTATGGCACCAGATCCTGTCATTTTCGCAATGGCCAATCCCGACCCTGAAATTACTCCAGAAGATGCAAGGTTGGTTCGAGAAGATGTAATTATTGCGACTGGCCGTAGCGATTATCCAAATCAAGTTAATAATGTTCTTGGTTTTCCATATTTGTTTCGTGGAGCACTGGACATTCATGCGAGAGCTATAAACGATGCGATGAAAATTGCATGTGCGCAGGCTTTAGCGGATTTAGCCCGTGAAGATGTACCAGACGAAGTTGCTTTTGCCTATGGTAAAGAGCTTACATTTGGTCGCAACTATATTATTCCCACGCCATTTGATCCGCGTCTTATTCATCGCATTCCTGTGGCGGTTGCCAAAGCTGGTATGAAGACAGGTGTCGCACGTCGACCTATCACTGATATGGAAACTTATGAGCTTTCACTTAAAACTCGCATGGATCCGACGGACAGTATCCTCCGTGGACTAACAGAACGGGCGCGTGCGGCTCAAGCGCGGATGGTCTTTGCAGAGGGCGATGATCCGAGAACTTTGCGAGCTGCAGTGATGTACCAACGGTCAGGTTTTGGAAAGTCGTTGGTTGTCGGTCGTGAGGCTGATGTAAAAGATAAGCTTGAGGCCGCTGGTTTAAGCGATGCTGTGTCAGAGCTCGAGGTTGTTAATGCTGCAAATACAGAAAATCTCGACCTTTATAAGGAATATCTATATAAACGCTTGAATAGAAGAGGGTATGATCAGGTAGACGTTCATCGGTTAGCGGCACGAGATCGGCACGTTTTTTCAGCTCTTATGTTAGCTCATGGGCATGGGGATGGTTTGGTTACTGGGGCAACTCGCAAGTCTGCCCACGTTCTTCAATCCATAAATCACGTATTTGATGCTGATTCAGAACAAGGCGCAGCAGGCGTCACTGCTTTGTTACATAATGGGCGGATTATCCTGATTTCAGACACTCTTGTCCACGAGTGGCCCGAAGCAGAGGACCTTGCTAACATTGCAGAGCGGGCTGCGGGTGTCGCCCGTGATCTTGGAATCGAACCAAGGGTTGCTTTTGTAAGCTTTTCTACATTCGGCTATCCGATATCAGAGCGTGCGGAAAAAATGAAATTGGCACCAGAAGTGCTCGATCGCCGTGGTGTAAATTTCGAGTATGAAGGTGAAATGGCAGTAGATGTGGCACTTAATCCGAAAGTAATGGCCCAATATCCATTCACGCGCCTGAGCGGTCCTGCCAATGTGCTCGTTGTACCTGCAAGACATTCATCGAGTATTTCAGTAAAATTGATGCAGGAAATGGCTGGTGCTACCGTTATTGGTCCGATCCTTTCTGGCGTGGGTCACTCGATACAACTTTGTTCTAACGTGGCAACAGCTACTGACATTTTGAACATGGCGGTGCTTGCTGCATGTAAGGTTGGTTAATTGGGGTAAATCCAAATATTAAATTGTCGACACTGTGTTTGTCCAAAGATTTTTAGGGCACTTTTTGCTCATATACCTTTCAACATAACTTTTATTGATCCGGTGATTTGAACTAAAAAATACCCATATGAGAATTGTTTTTGAGTTCATTTACTTCCTGGCTTTACTTCATGCGTGATTAGTTGCCAGGAATGCTGCATTATTACGATTGTAAAGATCGAAAAACCAAACATTACAGTTTTTGTAACTTTTAAACAAGGCAAGAGTAAATTAAATTTAATCTTGGAGATGTGAAAATTGACAAATAGGTTTTGACAACGAAATGAGAGGTTCAAATGATGGATAAAATAACTACCCATCAGTCAGATGATGATGTTCGAAACCAAGACATACTGATTTATGTTAATGGGGACTTAAAGCCAAGAAAAGAAGCGGTTGTGAGCGTCTACGATAGTGGCTTTATGCTAGGTGATGGAGTTTGGGAGGGCTTGAGACTCTATAACGGCGTTTGGGCGTTTGTTGATGAGCACCTAGAACGACTCATGGGGGCTGCAAAAGCCATTGACCTAAATATTGGTCTGAGGGCGGAAGAGGTCAAACAAGCATTGATAGAGACACAGTTTGCTAACAATTTGAAAACGAATGCTCACGCTAGGCTGATGGTTACTCGTGGTACTAAAAAACGGCCCTTCCAACATCCCTCGTTGTCACAATCTGGCCCAACTTTCGTGATTATTATGGAACACTCTCGTCCAAGTGTCCCGCGACCTATCCGTCTAGCGAGTGTCCCACATCTACGCGGTTTACCAATGACGCAAGATCCAAAACTCAATTCGCATTCAAAACTCAATTGCATATTAGCCTGCATTGCGGCTGATAAATCGGGTGCAGATGAAGCGTTGATGCTGGATGTGCATGGGTTTGTGAACACAACCAACGCTTGTAATTTCTTTATAGTAAGACAGGGCGAAGTATGGACCAGTACCGGTGACTATTGTATGAATGGGATTACCCGTAAAAAGGTCGTTGACCTATGTCGTCAAAACGAAATCCCAGTTTTTGAAAAGAACTTTTCTTTGATAGATACATATGATGCAGATGAAGCATTTTTGACCGGTACATTTGGGGCCCAAACGCCAGTAAGCAATATTGATGGTCGTTCCATTGGGACCGGTGAGATTGGGCCAGTCACCTCCCAAATTAGATCTCTTTACATGGAACTTATCGCAAAAGAGTGCATTTAATGAAGATCGCAGTTTGGTCAGGCCCAAGGAATATTTCCACAGCGTTAATGTATTCTTTTGCACAGCGAAAAGATTTTGCTGCGATCGATGAACCATTTTACGCTGCGTATCTAAGTATCACAGGCTTGGACCATCCAATGCGGGGTGATGTGATAGCATCTCAATCGACCAATCCTATGCGGGTCATAGAGAGGCTTACAGGCGATCCTTTTGAGAATAAACCCCACGTTTATCAAAAACATATGACACAACATATGGTTCCGTCTATTCCAAGAAAGTGGATGACTGATGCAATTAACGTGTTTTTAATTCGCCATCCAACCCGTGTAGTTGCAAGTTTTGCGCAAAAATATAATCACCCGACACAAGATGACATTGGTTTTCAAAAACAGACAGAGCTTTTTCGGTACTTATGCGATTTAGGTCAGACACCTGTAGTCATTAATAGCTTTGATATCCGCCAAAGCCCCAGAAAGACGCTCGGTAAATTATGTAAAGCAGTAGGCTTGAAATTTGATCCTATAATGCTGCGCTGGTCGGCAGGCGGAATGCCTTGTGATGGAATTTGGGCAAAGTACTGGTACGGCGCAGTCCACTTATCAACGGGCTTTGATAAACCTGAGGGTCCTTTACCAAGTTTGGACGGCCCGTTAAAATCACTAGCAGAAAGTGCCTTTCATCATTATGAATTCATGATGGAATTCTGTATTTAGGCGGCAGAGATATCTAGCATTCTCTCATTAAAGATTTTGTCTGAATGCAACTCAAGATAGATTCGCACCCAGGGCGTAAATCTTTTGGGCCATCTTCGCACCTCGGCTTTTAAGTCATGAAAATCGATCCACCTTGTGTCCATAACTTCTTCCGGTTTTGCCGCCACGTGAGGTTTTTCATGCACGTGAATCAGAAATAAATCAACAACTTCGTGCTCAACCAATCCATTACCGACATTTGCCCGATACTCAACCGTATCGCGGTAAACTGGCCGAGTATCTCGCAGACCAAGTTCTTCTCCCATGCGCCGCCGTGCACAGTCTTCTGTATTCTCACCCCAGTTTGGATGTGTACAGCAAGTGTTGGCCCATAGACCGGGAGTGTGATATTTTTCTAATGCTCTGCGTTGGATCAAGATTTCTTGCTCATGTACCATGAATACTGAAACGGCTTTATGTTTTAGCCCTTGAACATGTGCTTGCAGTTTTTCTACAGGCTCAATCTCGCCGTTGACCCAGGCCGGGATCATAATAGTCATACGTGCTCCGCTGAGACAATACCCGTGAGGTGGGCTAAGTTCTTAATACCAATTTTTAGGTGTGCCATAGGTCTTGATTTCACAAGTTTTTTGTTCATGTAAGCTTCAAATGTTAATCGCTGAACATCGATATCATGACACAATGACACAAAACGCTCGCGGCGATCATCAGAGCGATAGTATGCATTTTGCATTGATGCGAGCACTTTAAAGACAGTTTTGTGTTCTTTCATAAATAGGCTGCGAGCAAGACGAAGATCCTTTACCTGACCAGACGTAAGGCAGGCTGTGGCAGCCGTTGCTGCAACGCGACCCCCAACCATAGCGTAATATATTCCTTCTCCTGAGCTTGGAGCAACAACGCCTGCTGCGTCACCCGCAAGAACGACATCGTTTCCATTGTCCCAGCGATCAAGCGGTTTGAGTGGAATTGGCGCGCCTTCCTTGCGAATGGTTTTGCATGTATCTAATCCAGACGCTTTACGAAGCTTTGCCGTGGCATCTTTGAGATCCACGCCTTCTTTTCCGGTCCCCATCCCAACACTAGCAGAATGGCCGTGTGGGAAAACCCATCCATAAAAATCGGGCGAAATATCTCCATCATATATTACATCACAACGACGAGGATCATACGATGATCCACCCTCAGGCGCCTCAATAATCTCATGATAGGCAATTACGTATGGGATTTTGTTGCCACCTGGAACTTCCGCCCGAGCAACGTTGGACCTTGCTCCATCAGCACCAATTATCAATTTTGTTTTGAGACTGACTTCTTTACCGCTTAGCTTGTCTTTGTAGTACACTATAGCGTGCCCGTTCTCACGCTCTATTCTGCGGAAATTGCCAGTGAATCTCTCCGCGCCGGCGGACTGAGCGCGAATTCGTAAAAACTCGTCAAAATGCTCACGATCAACCATTCCAACATATCCGTTTTCAATCGGTATATCTACGGACCTTTGAGTTGGAGACACCATACGCGCAGTTGTAATTCGTGCGACAAGTTGCTCTTCTGGGATATTGAAATCAGCTACTAACCTTGGGGGAATGGCGCCACCGCAAGGCTTGATCCGTCCCGCACGATCGAGAAGAGCCACTTTGTGACCGTTTCCGGCAAGATCTTGCGCGGCTGTAGCGCCAGACGGTCCGCCACCTATAACAACAACGTCAAACATCTTTATTCTCCTGGTACTAAGCCAACGGACATTGGTCGCGCCGACATAACTTTAATGGCAAGGGCTGAAGAGGCGATAAAAAGCGCTGCCTCGAATAGAAAAACAGTCCCGTAAGCAGTAGCGTCTGAAGCTAAAATCAAACGCATCATATCCACAAGTGATGCGCCAAGAAGACCGCCAAAACCCGCCGCAATAGCCTGCGCGGCACCCCAAATACCTACACGCGTTCCTTCTCGACCATTTCGGCCCTGACCCGCCAACGACATCATGGACCCAATGGCACCAACGGCAAACATGCCATTGAAAAACCCAAGAGATACTACGGAAATGGTCAGCTGTAATTGAGAGCCCACTAAACCTAGGACTGCAATTAATGCAAGGCTCAAAGCTGAACCAATGCACCCGGCAATCACCCATGAACGCAAATTTCCTAGATTAAGGCCAGTACAAAGGATGCCTACGCTGATCATACCGAGAAAAACACCACCATTCTGGACACCCGACAAAGATGTCGATTCCCCTGGCGTCAAGCCAAAAACCAGACCTGCATAAGGCTCGAGGATCAATTCCTGCATGAAATATGCAGTCATTGAAAGGAAAACAAAAATGGAAAAATTACGAGCCTTTTGTTCACCCCAAATTTCCTTAATGCCTTCCAAGAAGGACATATCCTCCACTTCCTCAATAATGGTATCTTGTTTTTCAACACCCAAGATGGCAAGAGTAGTAATCACTACAGCTATCACGGCAACGGATGCGACTATCTTCAGCATTAATTTATGAGAATATGGCTCAAGTAATGCTCCGGTGACACCCGCTGTTATGGCAATACCTGCAATCATCATCAGCCATGTAATCGTAGCTGCTGCTGCTCTCCGACGCGGTGCTGTCGATGTTGCAAGAAGTGCGAGCAAGGAAGTGCCAGAGGCTCCGACACCTAAACCAATTAGGGCATAGGCAAGAATTGATATGATTAGCCCCAAAGTTAGCTGTGTTTCCATCAATGGAATTGCAGCTGCAGCAATAAGACCACCCAAACCAAGGATGACCATGCCAGTGATCACCCAAGGTGTGCGCCGCCCACCTTTATCAGACCGAAACCCCCAATTAGGTCGCGTAATCTGGATTCCATAATGGAGCGCTACCAAAAAACCCGGTAGAATGGCTGGAAGAGCCAGTTCAACAATCATCAACCTGTTCAAAGTTGATGTCATTAACACTACAATAGCTCCAAGAGCCATTTGTACTAAACCGAGCCGCGCAATAGAGATCCAGCTTAAATTCATAGGGCTACCTCCAGCGTACGGAGTGCAAAGGCACTTATCATCATGCCACTTACGTACATCATAACGCCGGTGGCGTTGTACCACGGTGCTTTTTCTTTGGGATTCCTAACGAGGATACGCATCGCCCAAATTTGTCCGATCAGTAGAGTAGAAACAAGAATCCCATAAATTGATGGCCCCAACCAAATATATAGCAAAATAATCACACAAAACTGTGGTAAAGCCATAGTCACGCAAGCGAGAAAAGCTGCGTTTTGCGTTCCAAGAGTTACGGGCAAAGAGCGCACTCCTGTTTCTCTATCACCCTTAAGAGCTTTAAAGTCATTAAGCGTCATAATACCGTGAGCACCTGTGGCATACAAAAATGCTATTGCAGTGATTTCTAGGCTTGGCAATTCGCCTGAGATAACTGCTGCCCCAGTGAACCAGGGCAGCCCTTCATAGCAAAGTGCAACAATTCCGGGGCCCCACCAGCCAGATTTTTTCAATCGCAGGGGCTCTGCGGAATAGGCCCAAGCAGCACTGACGGCTATAATCGTTGCTACAAAACCCCAAACACCTAGTTGGTAACCAATAATCAGTGAAATGACAGACATACCTAAAGCGATCCACAGCCCCCACTTACCTGGTACTCTGCCAGATGGAATTGGTCGTTCAGGTTGATTTATCGAATCGACATGTCTGTCACACCAGTCATTGGCCGCTTGGCTCATTCCGCACACGACCGGCCCTGCCAGAAAAATTCCCATCGCCACAAACCAAAGCTGCGAACTAAGTCCTACACCTGCTGATATCGCACCACATGCATAAGCCCACATTGGCGGAAACCAAGTGATTGGTTTAATCAGCTCAAGTGCTGCAAAAAGGTTAGGCTCCCTGCGAGATTGTAAATTATATAAGACAGACATCTGTCTAGTTTGCATGACAACTTCGAATTAAGCAAGCAAAACTGGCCTTGGCATTTGCTTCTGGAGTGTGGAATTTTTCGAATTAAAAAATTCAGTGCTCGTGTTCTTTGGAGGCAAGGCCAAACTTACGCAGTTTGACATACAAGCTCTGACGGGAAAGCCCAAGCATTTCGGCCGCTGCAGCTCGGTTGTTTTTAGTTATTTCCAGCGCCGTTTCAATACAAATCTTCTCGATCATATCGTTGGTTTCGCCAACAATTTCTTTCAAAGTCGCGGACCCGACAAGTTCTGCCACGCTTGAACTTGATTCGGATTTGGTTTCATTGGGGCGAGGGCGCAAGGTCTCGGCCCGATTTGCATCACGGATTACAAATGCAGCAAGTGGTCTGCTTGCGGTGCCCAGCTTTGCAACCGAAACTTCCACCGCAAGTTTTACCCCAAACTCATTTTGTAGTTCTGTTGCATAAATCCGCATTTGGCCAGAGCGAACCACATTATCTAGCATTACCGCTAGATCAATCTGACCACGAGTTAGGAAATTTGCAAGACTGCGTCCCTTGACTTTTGGCAGGCTCGGCGCATTGATAAGATCAAGAAAACCTTCGTTTGCCGCTTCAATAATTCCATTAGATTGAGTAAATACAATTGCATCCGGTCCTGACTGATATAACGAGAGAAGGTTTTTTGAAAGATCATCGTCTTTGACAACTTTATCTGCATCTGCCTCAAGTCGGCATAAAAGATATCTCTGACCCGAAGTCCTAAACAATGACGGGTAGATACGTACCACCTTACCACCATTACTAAGTCCCACAGAAATTGTTAAATTTGAAGATTCTTCTGTTGCAGCAACTAGGCTGTTAATTATGCCATTTTGCCCATAGTTTTCAAAATAGCTAGAAAACTCGGTATTTGCCAAGCTATCGTTGGGCACACCTATTGTTGCGGCAGCAATAGTATTGGCTTCCTTAACCTTTCCATCTATAATCGATACAAATACAACCGCATCCCTCGTATTGGCCATAAGCATTCTAAAACGCGCATCTGAACTACGGCTGTCCTCATATCCGCGCTCTATAGCGATTTGGGCTTTTACCAATTGCTGTTGAGTTTCGGCGATTGATCTTAAATCACGCCCCAGCATCAGGATCGTATCCTGCATTCCCAACCGATGAATACTATAGCGCACTGGAAATTGCCAAATTGCGTTGTCTTGGTGATTTAACTCAACGGAATGCATTACGCTTTGCCCAGCGGAAATTTGGTTTATAACAACATCGAACTTTTCGATACTTTCGCTGGTTAAAAAGTCGCGTATCTCTCGGCCTTCCCAGTGGGACAACTTACCAAGACTTTTTTCACTTTCATTGACTAGTATTGAAAGGATTTTACCGTCAAGCTTAACGAATAATGCTATGTCAGAAGCCGCAGCTAGAATGCTACCGAGGTACTCAGGCTCTATCATAGGTATAGAGCCGAAATCCCAAAATTTTGAGTCTCGCGTTTCCATCAAGAAGCTCTTTCAATGCTATCTTTTGGCTTTTCCTTGGGCGTTAGAAAATGTATTGCCTCCTCCACATCCTTTGTTACAAGGTCAACGTCAACCAATTCGTGAATTTTTTCTTCCAAAACATCGATAATTGCACCACCTAATACTAAAGGTGGCAGATTTTTGCCTAAATTTTTTAAGCTACTCACTAATTCAACAACACCATGAAATGCGCGAATGCCCGAACATGATATCATTATTCCGTCAAAATCACCATTTTTTGCATTTTGAATTACTTCTTTTTCGTCCGCCTCAAGCAAAAGATTTATTGAAAAGCCCCGTCGTCTAAGCTGATCAGCAAGAATGAGAGAACCAAGAGTATGGTCTTCGCCTCTACAGACGATTAAAAATAACCCGCCGGAAGCAGAATCGGAGTGAGCTTCACCCCAAGACAAAGAAATTTCCTTTAGCAGGGCCTGAAGCCGCACCGCTCCAAGGTTAACTTGACCGAAAGACCGAAGGTTTTTCATCCAGCCATCGCCCAAAATCCTTGCTGCATCAGGAATACAGCAGTCGACTATCAAATCTCGCGAAACCCCTCGCTTTTTCAAGGCAGCTATCACATCAGATTGAGAGTAATTGCCTGCAGTAGTGGTAATATTAGCTAGCCATATCGAAGTTTCGATTACCCTATTACGGCTTTCAGCAGGAGATTTTTTCCCCAACTGCTCAATTACTTTTTTTGCTAGCTCTCCAACTTTTAAAGCGGCCGGTCCTGACTTTAATGGCGATATATCACTATTTGACATCGACATGTCTCCACTCGTCTGACTGCGGGCCTGCATGATGGGCTTACAAAATTCCGCCACAAGATGGGGAAAGTCTCGCTTAGATTACGTAAAAAGTCAAAGTAAATGGGCCTTAAATTCGATATCATGTGTTTAAGCCACGCTTGTAAAAGAGAGTTGGGGATATTTGATACTTAAAAAGTTTCCAAAGGAAGCAGATAGAAGGTTAAAGCTTTTCTTAAATATTGTAACTTTTAATTGACACTTTTCGCTCTTAACGATTAGCTTAGGGACAATAGTGCTTAAGGAGTCGGAAATGTCCCTTTCTTTAGAGGGTCAAGATGCAAGCAAGAGCTTGTATACCGAGGCTCAACGTGAGCGTAGGGACGCAACGAAGTGGACAACTGTACAGGGTGTTCTCGCTCCTGTGCAGTTCGTTGTGTTTTTAGTCTCGTTGGGTCTTGTGATACGCTACTTGATGACGGGTGATGGCTACGCTGTTGCCACGGCGTCCATTGTTCTAAAAACAGCAGTTCTTTATGCCATAATGGTGACTGGTGCCATTTGGGAAAAGGTTGTTTTTGGCCAGTACTTACTCGCTCCATCGTTCTTCTGGGAGGACATAGTTAGCTTTGCAGTAATTTTCTGCCACACACTATATTTGTTTCTTCTTTTCAGTGGCTTAACTTCTGAAAACAATCTCATTTTCGTAGCACTCTTAGCCTACTTTATTTATATTATTAATGCAGCACAATTTTTGTGGAAGTTTAGACTTGCACGCCTTGAGCAACCTTTAGAGATAAGCCATGCATGACGTTAACTTAAAAAGCTGCAACAGTTCACCGGTGCTTAAAGAGCGTGGCCAAAGAGAAGTTTTTTGTGGTCTTACATCAATAATTTGGCTACATCGAAAAATGCAGGATGCTTTTTTTCTGGTAGTTGGATCACGAACCTGTGCACACCTTTTGCAAAGCGCGGCTGGTGTCATGATTTTTGCCGAACCACGTTTTGGAACTGCGATTCTAGAAGAAACTGATTTAGCTGGATTAGTTGACGCACAAAATGAACTCGATCGCGAAGTTGACCGATTACTGTCAAGAAGATCTGACATAAGGCAACTTTTTTTAGTGGGCTCGTGTCCCTCCGAGGTCATAAAGTTAGATCTGGCTAAGGCTGCAGAGCGCCTTTCTCAGAAATATGCGCCGTCTGTTCGTGTGATAAATTTTACGGGGTCTGGTATTGAAACTACTTTCACTCAAGGAGAAGATGAGTGCCTCGCGGCCATGGTGCCTACTCTAGGCGAATCACCAGATCACCAACTTTTAGTTGTGGGCGCGCTTCCTGATGTTGTTGAAGATCAGATGCGAAACCTACTTTCATCGCTTGGTGTTAGCCAGGTTTCTGTTCTTCCAGCGTCCAATGCTAATCAAAAAGTCTCAATCGGGAGAAATACTTTTTTCGCTGCAACACAACCATTTTTGGGAGAAACATACTCGGCCTTGGTGGGGCGAGGTGCGAAGCATATTCCGGCGCCATTTCCCTTTGGTGCAGAGGGTACTACGGCGTGGCTTAAGGCAGTCGCCGATGCATTTGGCATTTCTGAGAAAAAGTTTCAAAGCGTTATTGCGGCTCCGAGGGCTCGTGCGCGAAGAGCCGTTGCGCAAGCAGCAGACATTTTGCGTAACAAGACTGTTTTCTTCTTTCCAGATAGTCAGCTTGAAATTCCACTTGCTAGGTTTCTTGTCGTGGAGTGTGGAATGAACGCCTTGGAAATTGGCACACCCTTCCTACACCGCTCCCTTGTTGGGCCAGATCTAGAGCTGATACCAGAGGGGCCCCTTTTATCTGAAGGCCAGGATGTTGATCTTCAGCTTGATCGTGCAATTGAGCAAAGGGCAGACCTTACGGTTTGTGGGCTTGGGCTTGCTAATCCTCTTGAGGCTCAGGGCCTTTCCACCAAGTGGGCTATAGAGTTGGTCTTCACGCCGGTTCATTTTTATGAGCAGGCTGGCGATTTGGCTGGGCTGTTTTCTCGACCACTACGTAGGCGTTCAATCTTACGCCAGGAGGCGGCGGAATGAAACTGACCGTTTGGACATATGAGGGGCCACCCCATGTGGGCGCTATGCGGGTCGCAACCGGAATGCAGGGGTTGCATTACGTACTTCATGCTCCGCAGGGGGATACCTATGCCGATCTTCTTTTTACGATGATCGAGCGCCGTGACCACCGCCCGCCTGTGACATTTACTACATTCCAGGCGCGTGATCTTGGATCTGATACAGCCAATCTTTTTAAAACCGCATGTAGTGACGCCTATCAAAGGTTCAAGCCAGAGGCAATTATAGTAGGTGCATCATGTACTGCCGAACTCATTCAGGATGACCCTGGTGGCATGGCAGAAAACATGGGGCTTGAAGTGCCGGTCATTCCTCTAGAGCTCCCAAGTTACCAGCGCAAAGAGAATTTTGGTGCAGACGAGACTTTTTTTCAAATTGTAAAACATCTTTCTAAGTCTTGTGAAAAAACAAAACAGATCACTTGTAACCTTATCGGGCCTACCGCGTTAGGCTTCCGGCATCGTGATGACATTTCTGAGATTAGCGGTCTTCTTTCTGATATGGGCATTAGCGTGAATGTTGTTGCACCTATGGGCTCCAGGCCGGATGATATCCGCAAGCTAGGTGCTGCTCATTTTAATGTTTTGATGTATCCGGAAACTGGAGAAAGCGCGGTTCGGTGGATGGAGCGAGAACTCGGCCTTCCGTATACCAAGGTGGTTCCGATTGGAGTTGGGGCTACTCGGGATTTCTTAAACGAAGTATCTCAGATCACTGGACTTAGCTCGGTGGTAGACGATAGTCGCCTTCGTTTGCCTTGGTACTCGGCTTCTGTTGACAGTACGTATCTTACTGGAAAACGTGTATTTATCTTTGGCGATGGAACTCATGCAATGGCCGCAGCACGCGTTGCCCGTGACGAGATGGGTTTCGAGGTTGTTGGTTTAGGTTGTTACAATCGTGAAATGGCGCGGCCACTGCGCGCTTTAGCAAAGGACTTCGGCCTTAAAGCTCTTATAACAGATGATTATCTTGAAGTAGAAAGCCATATCGAAGAACTTGCACCTGAAATGATCCTCGGCACGCAGATGGAACGGCATATTGGAAAACGTCTTGGTATACCCTGTGCTGTAATTTCTGCGCCAGTCCACGTGCAAGACTTTCCCGCGCGTTACTCACCACAGATGGGATTTGAGGGGGCAAACGTTATCTTTGATACTTGGGTACATCCGCTCGTTATGGGACTGGAAGAGCATCTATTGCATATGTTCCGAGATGATTTTGAATTTAACGATGCGGCTGGACCAAGTCATCACGGCGGTCATGCTTCTTCAGAAGTCCCATCGTCATCAAGTAATGAGATTTTGGTTCCCATCAACGGACCAGAGCTGACTCCTAATGCTGAAGTAATCTGGCAAAATGACGCGGAAAAAGAGCTTAAGAAGATCCCATTTTTTGTTCGCGGTAAGGCGCGAAGGAATACTGAAAAATACGCCATTTCAATCGGCGCGGGCCAAATTTCTGTTGAAACCCTGTACGAGGCAAAGGCCCACTATGCGCAATGAGACTCATATCACTGGAAACCGGGTCGGCTA
>MDTG01236336.1_pt1 | contig 69128 bp, 71 predicted proteins | sample 811421 | NCBI WGS metagenome assembly MDTG01 (sample SAMN05326645, study PRJNA326480) | marine metagenome | isolation source: seawater | place: Pacific Ocean: South East | collected 2011
AAAAAGGTCACAAAGAAATAATTAATCTGATGAGAGTAATGTTAAAAAGATTGACAATTAGTGGATCTACACTAAGAATTAGAGATGCATTTTTTAAAAATAAAATTATAACTGATTTAGAAAATTTTATTTTGCCTGAAATCTTAAAAGGAAGGATTAAACCCGTTATAGATTCTGTATACAAAATAGATGATGTTGTAAAAGCACACGAAAGGCTTTATTCAAATGAACATATTGGTAAAATAATTTTAAAAACTTGAACTAAATAAGGAATCTAAATATGAGTAAACCATTAATGCCAAAAGCAACAGCTATTTGGTTAATTGAAAATACATCTCTGACTTTTAATCAAATAGCAAATTTCGTTGGTTTTCATGAACTTGAAATTCAAGCGATAGCTGATGGTGAGGTTTCAGTTGGTGTTTTATCAAGAAATCCTATTGAAAATGGAGAATTATCAGCAGAAGAAATTAAAAGATGTGAAAATAACAAGGATAAAGAATTAAAACTTCTTAAAACTGATATTCCTCAACCGAATACTAAAACGAAAGGAGCTAAATATACGCCTTTATCAAAAAGAGCGGATAAACCTAATGGAATTTCGTGGATATTAAAAAATTTACCAAACTTACCTGACTCAAAGACATGTAAGTTAATTGGAACTACAAAGAATACTATAAAATCAATAAGAGAGAGAAGTCATTGGAATTCGCAAAATATTAGAGCACAAAACCCATTCGAGTTAGGTTTTTGTTCCAAGGAAGAACTAGAGAAACTATTTGAAAAATACAAATAATTTTTTCATAATAATCTTAAAATGATAATTATGAACATCATAATATATATATGAAAAATCCTATTATCTCTATTGTTATGGGTAGTCAATCAGACTGGAAAACACTGTCAGTATGTTATGAAACAATAAAAGAGTTCAATATTCCTGTTGAAAAAAAAATTGTTTCAGCTCATAGAACACCTGAAAGGTTATATCAATACGCTAAATCTGTTGATAAATCATCAATTAAAATAATTATTGCCGGTGCTGGAGGCGCAGCACATTTACCAGGTATGATTGCTTCCTTATCAAGATTACCAGTTCTTGGAGTGCCTATAGAATCAAAAACTTTAAAAGGTATCGATAGTTTGTTATCCATAGTACAAATGCCAGCTGGAATTGCAGTTCCCACATTAGCAATTGGAGTAGCTGGAGCAAAAAATGCAGCTCTAGCTGCTATTGCTATACTTAGTCTTTCTGATGAAAATCTGTTGAAAAAATATATTACATTCAGAAAAAGTCTTACAAAGTCAATTCCTACAAAACCAAAAAGTAAATGATCTATTAAGATGATAACTTCAATTGGAATTTTGGGTGGTGGGCAACTTGGTATGTTTTTATGTGAAGCCGCTAAAAAACAAGATAAAAATATATATATTTTTTCAGAAGTATCTGAGTTCAGCTCAAAAAAATTTTGCAAAGATTGGTTTTTAGGTGAGTTTAGAGACTTAAAAAAAATTAATGACTTTATTAAAAATGTAGATGTTGTAACTATCGAGACAGAAAATATTCCATTAGAAACCCTTAAATTTATTGAAAGTAAGAATAAATTATTTCCATCTTCACAGATAATTGAGATAGCTCAAAATAGAATTAAAGAAAAACAATTTTTAAATTCTTTAAATAATATCAGAACAACAGAATATTTCCTTATAAACCAATTCAGTGATCTATTGAAAATGCAGAAAATAATTGGAAATCAATTTATAATTAAATCTTGCGAATTAGGATATGACGGAAAAAATCAATATAAAATTGATGACCAAAATATGAATACATTTCAAAAAAAAAATATTAATAATTTTATTGCTGAAAAGATTGTCGACTTCGAATTAGAAATTTCAGTCATAGTATGCAGAGATTTTTTAGGTGAAATAAAAACTTACCCACCAGTGCAAAATACTCATGAAAATGGTATTTTGATTACAACTGAGTATCCAGCAAAAATAAAAAAATCTATAATAAAAGATGCAACTTCAATTTCTAAGCAAATAGCAAAGTCTTTAAATCTGATTGGTGTTTTAGCAATAGAAATGTTTGTTCTAAAAAATGATGAAATTTTAGTAAATGAATTGGCTCCAAGACCTCATAATTCCGGTCATTGGTCATTAGACAGTTGTAAAAATAGTCAGTTTGATAATTTAATAAATTCGATTTCAAAACAAAAAGTGCGTGATCCTCATGTTTTTGTAAAAAGCGCAATAATGAAAAATATTATTGGAAAAGATTATTTAAATTTTGAAACCTTTAAAAAAAAATTTAAATGTTATGATTATTTTAAAAATCAAGTCAAAGATAAAAGAAAAATGGCTCATTACATAATTACTAAAAATTAAATTTACTAATAAGATTTTTAAGTAAAACTTTATACTTGCCAATTACAGAGGTTTTTTTTATTTGTTTTTTCAAAAATTCTTTTGTCATTTCTAAATTTATCGAATCATCATTTATCCAAAAAATAAAAGTTGCAAGATAAATGTTCATAAGTATAAATCGTTTAGAATAAAAATTAAAATCTAAAGATCGATCGCCAGAAATAAACCATATTTCATCTGAAATTTTGAACAATATTTTGTTAGAAAAAATAATATTTTGAGGCAGACATAAAAATCTAAAAATCTTTTTGTTAGCAATTTTGTACTTTGACAAAATAATTAATCTTTCAATTACTAGTGTGAAAATTTTATCGCTTACACCTTTGTTTTCAATTTTTTTTTTTGATACCTTTAAAAGTTCTTCATTGACTTTATTTATATATTCTATAATAAAACTTTGAAAATTATTTGGGAAATAATAAGTTGAAATTCTTTTGTTGTCAGAAATTTTAGTTTTCAATTCTTTTAGAGAATTTTCAAGCGAGGTATTAAATGAATAATTTTTAGATAAATTTTTTAATATTATTTCGATAAGTTTGTATTTAAATTTTTCTGTGTACATAATTTATAAAAAATTGTTTACTTTAATTATTTTTTATATAGTTTATAAACAAACTTTTAAAGGAGAAATAAAATAATTAGAGTTCATGTAAAAGATAATAATGTTGAAAAAGCGATGCGGGCAATGAAGAAAAAGATGCAGCGCGAAGGTGTTTTTCGTGAAATGAAGCAAAGAAGGGCTTATGAAAAACCTTCTGAAAAAAAAGCAAGGCTGTTGAATGAATCCACAAGAAGGTTCAAAAAACTTCTAAGAAAAAAAATTGAATTTGAAGGCTTTTAATCTAAATTCTTAACAATATTTTCAACCATTTTTTTTGCATCAGAAAATAACATCATTGTGTTATCTCTATAAAATAATTCATTCTGTACTCCTGCATATCCAGATGCCATTGACCTTTTAATAAATAAAACAGTTCCAGCGTTTTCTACATCAAGAATAGGCATTCCGTAAATAGGACTTGATTTGTCTGTTTTAGCAGATGGATTGGTTATATCATTTGCGCCTATGACAAGTACAGCGTCTGTATTAGAAAAATCGCTATTAATTTCCTCTAATTCTAATACTTCATCGTATGGAACATTTGCCTCAGCTAGAAGAACATTCATATGACCAGGCATTCTTCCAGCAACGGGGTGTATAGCATATTTAATACCAACACCATTTTTTTTTAAAGTATCACACATTTCTCTAAGTGCATGCTGTGCCTGAGCAACTGCCATGCCATATCCTGGGACAATTATAACTGAGTTTGAATTGTTTAAAATAAATGCAGCATCTTCCGGACTACCAGTTTTTACTGGTCTTTCTTCGGTTTTGGAATTACCTTCACTACCCTCCTCTACCCCAAATCCTCCAAGAATTACATTAAAGAAAGATCTGTTCATTCCTTTGCACATTACATAACTTAAGATTGCGCCTGAGGCACCAACCAATGAGCCGACAATAATTAATAAATGATTACTGAGTGTAAATCCAATTCCTGCAGCTGCCCATCCAGAGTATGAATTAAGCATTGATACAACTACTGGCATATCAGCTCCTCCTATCGGAATAATCAAAAGTACACCCAAAATTAAAGACAACACAATGATTGACCAAAATATTAATCTAGATTCACTTTGGGCAAGAAATGTAATCATGGCTATTAGCGAAAGTGCTATGATAAGGTTTAACAAGTGTTGACCACCAAAGCTAATAGGTGCGCCACTCATTAAACCCTGTAACTTTGAAAAAGCAATAATTGAACCTGTAAATGTAATTGCACCGATAGTCACACCAATTGCCATCTCAATTAAACTGGCTATGTTAATACTGCCAACTACCCCGATTCCATAACTTTCTGGTGAATAAAAAGCACTGACGGCAACAAATACAGCTGCCAAACCAACAAGCGAGTGAAACGCTGCAACTAACTCTGGAAGCGAGGTCATTTCAATTTTGAGAGCTATAATTGTACCAATCAAACCACCGATTAAAATACCTAAAATAATTAAATCATAAGATACAACATTTGGACTTAATAAGGTTGTAACTATAGCAATGGTCATTCCTATAATTCCAAATACATTACCTTTTCTTGCGCTATCTGGGTTAGCAAGTCCATTTAATGCTAATACAAAAAATATGGCTGAAGTTAAATATGCTACAGCTGCTATATTTGCACTGATTATCATTTCTTTTTTTCTTTCTTCTTAAACATTGACAACATTCGATGAGATACGACAAATCCACCAAAAATATTTATCGAAGCTAAAACTATTGCCAAAAAACCCATAATTGATGAGAAATTTAAATCTTTCGGTCCAGCCGCAATTATTGCTCCTACAATTATTACACTTGAAATTGCATTAGTAACAGCCATTAAAGGTGAATGAAGAGCTGATGTAACTCCCCAAATAACATAATATCCTACCATACAGGCTAAAACAAATATTATGATTAAAGTTATGATTGGATCTATAGTTTCCATACTCCCCCTATTTTGATGTTTTTGTTCTTAAAATACAAGTGCCCTCAACAAGTTCATCACCCCAATTAAAATCGGTAAACTTTCCTTCAGTACAAGAGTTTTTAATAAAGTTTAAAATATTTTTTGAGTATAATCTTGAAGCATCTTGAGATACTGAAGATGATAAATTAACTGGACCTATAATCTTTTTGGATTCAAAATCAACTGTTTTCCCATGCTTCGTTAATTCACAATTTCCTCCAAAATCTGAAGCTAAATCCATAATAATACTCCCAGGTTTCATTTTTTTTAACATTCTTTTTGTTATTAAAATTGGTGCTGTTTTTCCTGGTATGAGTGCAGTAGTTATAACAATATCTGCTTTGGATAAATTTTCTTCCAGTAAAGCTGCTTGCTTTTTCTTGTAATCTTTTGTCATTTCCTTAGCATATCCAGATTCCGTTTCACCTGAGTCTTTATTTTCAACTTGAATGAAATTACCTCCTAAACTCTCAACTTGTTCCTTAGTTGCAGCTCTGACATCAAAGCAGAAAACAACAGAACCAAGTCTTTTTGCAGTCGCAATTGCCTGTAATCCAGCAACACCGGCCCCAATTACTAAAACTTTTGCTGGCGCTACAGTTCCAGCTGACGTCATCATTAAAGGGAAAGCTTTATTATACAAACTAGCTGAGTCTATTACAGCTTTGTAACCAGCAAGATTACTTTGAGAGGAGAGAACATCCATACTTTGAGCTCTGGAAATCCGTGGCATTAGCTCCATTGCAAAAACATTTGCATTTCTTTTTCTTAAAATCTCAAATTCTTTCTTGAACTTATTTTGATAAATTAAACTTAAATAATTCGAGTTTTTTTCTATTAAAGTAAATTCGTTAATTTTGGAATTATTGAAAGGTCTCTGAATCTTTACGATTATATTTGCACCTTTGAAAAGCTCTTTGGTAGTCTTACAAACTTTTGCTCCTGATTTGATGTACATAGCATCATCAAACATTGATTTTAAACCAGCATCTTTTTCCACGAAAACTGTTATACCCATTTTCAAAAAAGAGCTTACACAATCTGGAGTAATACTTACTCTATCTTCATTAGCATGTTTCTCTGAGGGCACTATCAATTTTAACATAAGAAAATAATTTATCCTAATTTTTCAAGTTCATCTATTAAATTTTTAATTATATTTAAGCCACTCTGCCAAAATTCTGGATCTTTTGGGTTTAATCCAAAATCTTTTAATAATTCTGAATAATGTTTTGTTCCTCCTGATTTAAGAAGATTTAAATATTTTTCATTAAATTTTTTTTCTCCATCCTCATATTTTGCATAAAGTGAATTTACCAAGCAATCGCCAAATGCGTAAGCATATACATAAAACGGGGAATGAATAAAATGAGGTATATACGCCCAAAAATATTTAAAATCTCCAGAAATTTTTATGAAATCCCCCAAACTTTCAATCTGAGTTTTTAACCAAATTTCATTAATATCATTAACAGTTAATTCCCCTGAAAATCTTTTTTCATGAATCATTTTTTCAAACTCATAAAAAGAAATCTGTCTAACAACGGTATTTAACATATCTTCTATTTTTGACCTAAGAATAGTCTTGATTTCTATTTTTGACTTAGCTCTATTTAAAATAAACTTAAAGGTTAACATTTCACCAAAAACACTTGCAGTTTCGGCTAAAGTCAAGGGTGTATCTGCTAGCAATAAACCATTTTTATTGGCTAAATATTGATGGACACCATGCCCTAACTCATGAGATAAAGTCATAACATCTCTTACTTTGTTCTGATAATTTAATAAAATATATGGGTGACATGTTGGAACAGTTGGATGCGCAAATGCTCCAGAAGTCTTTCCATCAGATACAGGTGCATGAATCCAAGAGTTTTTAAAAAATAAAGCTACGATTGAAGAAATTTCTTTATCAAAGCTACTATAAGATTTAAGTACAATCTCTTTCGCATCATTCCATGATATATTCTTAGAATGTTGCTTTGGATAAGGAGCATTTCTATCCCAGTAATCAAGTTTTGATTTTCCAAAAGATTTTGCTTTATATTCATAATATCTATGAGACAATCTAGAATAGTTTCTCTTTACTGTTTTTACTAAACAATCAACATCCTCAGGATCCACTTGATTACTTAAATGTCTAGAAGAATCAATCGATTTAAATCCTCTTAGAGAATTTTCAATATTTAAGTCTTTTGATAAAGTATTTGTAATTAAAGAAAAAAGATGAATATTTTTTTTTAATGTAGAGCCAAATGAAATTGCTGCATTTCTTCTTACGGCTGATTTATTAGAAGACATTAGATTTAAAATTTCACTTTCATTAAGTTCTTTTTTTCCTAATTTAAATTTTAATCTTGCCATTGTTTCGTCAAATAACCTTGTCCATGAATTATGGCTAGTTACAGATTTCTGCATCAATACTTTTTCGATAGATTCACTTTTTTGATATTTTTTAAATTTTCTTTGGTTTTTAATCCACGGAAAAAACTTTGAACTTGACAACTTCTTAACTGAACTTTGGCTAATTTTATTAATTTCCAAATTATAAAATAAAATTTTACTCTCGAGTTTTACTAGTTTCTCTTGAATCTTTTGGTAAAAAGAAGTTTTATTTTCATTTAATTGATCTGTGCAATAGTATAAAAATACATAACTTTTTATTTTAACAAAAATTTCTTCTATTTTTTCGAAATCAATAATCGATTTCTCTATAAATCCCGACTCGCCTTTTGAAATTTTTCCTTTATATTTTTTTAAAAAAATATTAATTTTCTGATCAAGATTTTCGATTTCAGAATTAAATTCTTTTGAATTGTTGGATGGATAAAAATCAGTAAGATCCCAAACAGGTAATTTTGTTGCAGACATGTAAAATTTAACTAGTTAAGATTTATAAAATGATTAAGAATTTAAATATAATAGATTTTAAAGGAATTTCAAATCTGTATGAATTATTTATTTTACAGTTAAAAAAGAATCCCCAAAAAAACTTTTTGTTCTCTAAAGTCGAAGGAACTTGGAAAGGAAAAAGTTTTCAGGATTTAAATATCGCGATTTCGAGAATTCAGTCTTTTTTTTTTAAAAAAAAAATAAAAAAAGGTGATAGAATTATGTTGCTTTGTTCAAACAGAATTGAATGGTTTATTGCTGATATGGCTATTATGTCCTGCGGAGGAGTAACTGTCCCATGCTTTTCAACAAACAATGAGAGTGATAACAATTACATTATTAACGATTGCAATCCAAAATTTGTAATTTTAGAGAATCTAAATATTTATGAAAGAAATAAAAAAATTTTAAAGAACATTATTCCCAAGATTTTGTTAATTGAAAACAATGATAATTTTAATTCATTTGAAAATATAATTAAAACAAAAGAAAAAAATAAGTTATTTAAGCTTCTGAAAATAAAAAAAAGCGAACTTTCCTCAATAATTTATACTTCTGGTACAAGTGGAAAACCTAAGGGAGTCATGCTTTCTCATGAAAATATTCTACACAATATCGAAGCAGCTCAGGATTTACTGTCAAATTTTAAATTAGGCAATGAAAAATTTTTATCATTTCTTCCACTTTCTCACTCATATGAAAGGATGGCAGGTTTATATTTTCCTCTAAGTATCGGTGCTGAAATTCATTATTGTAAATCACTAGAAAATATTACAAATGATTTTAAGGAGGTAAATCCCACAATTATAACAGCGGTTCCGAGACTTTATGAGAATATTTATAAAAAAATCATGATAAAAATAAACCAGTCAAGTAGACTTTCTAAATATTTTTTTTCAAAAGCACTAGAAAGTAATCAAGAAAGAAAAACAGTTTTTGCTTTTCTCTTAAATCTTGTTTTGGATATCACAGTAAGAAAAAAAATAAGAAAAATCTTTGGAAGAAATCTTAAGACATTTATTTCGGGTGGAGCCGCATTAGAGCCCAAAATAGGTGATTTCTTTATAAAAATGGGTTGCCAAATATTGCAAGGTTATGGTCAAACTGAAGCTAGCCCCCTCATTAGCTGTAATACAGTCAAAAATAACAAGACAAGTACAGTAGGGGTTCCAGTAAAGAATGTGAAAATAAGAATTGCTAATGACAATGAGATTTTAGTCAAAGGAAAAAATATTATGTTGGGATATTGGAATAATTCAAAACTTACTAAAAAAACCATTAAACAGGGATGGCTTCATACAGGTGATCTCGGTTCCATTGATGAAAAAAATAGAGTAATAATTAGTGGAAGAAAAAAAGATTTAATAGTTACATCTGGAGGAGAAAATATATCATCACAAAAAATTGAAAATTTGTTGATCAGCAATAAAGAAATTATTCAAGCTGTTATTTACGGAGACAAAAAACCTTATTTAGTTGCTTTAATTGTTCCACAAAAAAATGTAACTCATAACAAAATTAAACTCATTATAAGTAAAACTAATTCTAACCTTAATACTAACGAAAAGATAAGAAAGTTTTTAATCATCAAAAAAGAAATGAGTTACGAAGACGGATTTCTAACTCAAACTCTAAAAATAAAGAAAAAAAATGTATTTAAACATTTCGAATCCGAATTAGACAAATTGTATCAGATTTTATAATATTTTTTATACCAATCAATAAATTTTGGTATTCCTTCAAAAATTTTTGTTTTTGGTCTAAAATTTAAATCTCTTTTGCTTTCTGAGATGTTAGCAAAAGTTTCAGGAACATCACCAGGTTGAAGAGGTAATAATTTTCTTTTTGCTTTAATGCCAAGATTATTTTCTATTATTTTTATAAAATCAAACAAATTTTCAGTATTATTGTTTCCCAAATTATATATGTTGTGAAAAAATTTCTTTTCAGTTTTAAAATTTAAGGCCCCAGAAATCCCATTTACAATATCATCAATATAAGTAAAGTCTCTTTTCATTTTTCCATAATTGAAAATACTTATTTCATTGCCTTCCAAGATTTTTTTTGTAAAAATAAATGTCGCCATATCTGGTCTTCCCCATGGACCATAAACTGTAAAAAATCTTAAACCTATTGATTGAATATTATATAATTTTGAATAACATTCAGTTATAAGTTCAGCTGATTTTTTTGAAGCAGCATATAAAGATACTGGGTTATCTACTCTTTGACTGACAGAAAAAGGTTGCGTTTTATTGCCGCCGTATACTGAAGATGAACTTGCATAAATAAATTTTTGTATTTTTTTTTTTTTGATAAGTTCTAAAATATTTAACTGTCCAAGAATATTTGAATTTACATAAGAGTATGGATCTTTAAGTGAATGTCTAACACCAGCTTGTGCAGCTAGATTTATGATACAGTTTGCATTAAAATTTTTTATTTTCAAATTTTTAATTAGATTTTTATTTTGTATATCACTTTTAATAAATGAAAAATTATTTAGCTTTTTAAGATGATTTAGTCTATTCAATTTCAATTTGACATCGTAATAATCATTTAAATTATCAATACCTAAAACATTATATTTTTTTTTTAAAAAAAATTTTGCAGTATGAAAACCAATAAATCCAGCAACTCCTGTCAATATTATATTCATATTTATTTCATTGGTTTTTGATATTTTTCTTTCCAAATATTGTATGGCATTCCATAAACTATATTCCTAGAAGCATCATAATTAACTTCAATACCCATTTTTTCTGCTTCTTCTGTCATCCACTTCGACAAACAGTTTCTGCAAAACCCAGCTAAATTCATAATGTCAATATTTTGAACATCATTATTTGCCTGAAGGTGTTCTATTAGTCTTCTGAAAGCTGCAGCCTCAACTGCTTGCATATCTTTTTTATTCATTGTTATTTCTCTTTATAGTATTTATTATAGATTCTTTTACAATCATACTCCATTTTTTAATTCCTTTTGCTTCACAAATCAAATCGTTTCTAATTTCAATACTTAGACTTTTAATATTTTTTTTTTTACAAATATTATCTAAAGTGAAATTAAAAAAATATCCCGAGTATGGATAATTATTTCCAACACTTACTTTTTTTTTTCTAAAATATTCAAACATTGGTAGCATCAGTGCAACATTTTTATTCCATAATAAACCGATTTCATGGTATCTGCTTTTTTTTTTAAAAGTTTTTGTGAAACTATGTATCGCAAATATATAGAGATTTTTTTTTGGATTATATATTTTTTTTACACTATTTTTTATTTGTTGATGATATTTTTTATAGTATGCATTTATTCTGTGTAAAACTTCTTTTTTGTTAATATTAATATTGTATGGGATTTGTTGTTCATCAGATATTTTTACTATCAAGTCTGATTCAATTAATTTTCTGTTAGGATCTATTAAAAGTCTTGAAAAATTACAAAGTAAGCAATGAGCATTCAGTTCTTTGGCTAAATTAAGTGTTACTTCCTTAGCACCTATATCCCAAGCAATATGTGACAATAGATTATTATTATTTAAACCTAAATTTTTAACATAAAAGGGTAATTTATTTGATGCGTGATCACATAAAAATAAAATATCAAAATTTTGTTTTTGTGAAAAATTATAGTATGAACAAATTTTATTATTTAGCTTTTGCATAATTTAGTTTTTTCTTTTTAAATAATACATATAAATTCTTCAAAATAGTAGATTTATGATTTTTTCACATGATAAGAAATAGAAATACAAAAATTATTGCTACACTAGGACCTGCAACATCCTCTCCATCTAAAATTCACTCTTTATTTAAAGCTGGAGCAGATATTTTCAGACTAAATTTTAGTCATGGTTCTCACGCTGATCACAGAAATAAAGTTTTTCATATACGACAATATGAAAAAAGAATTAGAAGACCTATAGCTATTTTAGGTGATCTTCAAGGTCCAAAATTAAGAATTGGTAAATTTTCAAAGTCATATTTTTTGCTTAAAGAAAATGAAAAATTTACATTTGATCTTAATAAAGAATTAGGAGACGAAAAAAGAGTAAATCTTCCTCACCCAGAAATATTTAGTTCAGTGAAAAATAATTCTCAAATTCTAGTAGATGATGGAAAAATCAAATTATATGTTATTAAAGTTACCTCCGAAAAAATTGAAACAGAGATTATTAATGGAGGAAAGATTTCGAACAACAAGGGAGTAAATATACCTGAAACATTTATTAAATTATCTCCATTAACAAAAAAGGATTTTAAAGATCTTGAATTATGTTTAGATCTAAGTGTCGATTATGTTGCTCTATCGTTCGTACAAAAAGCTCAAGATATCATCAAACTAAAAAAATTAACTGGTGACCAGATGGGAATAATGTCTAAATTTGAAAAACCTCTTGCAATTGAAAAAATGGAGGAAATACTCAATTACTCTGATGCTGCTATGGTTGCCAGGGGAGACTTAGGGGTAGAAATGCCTCCAGAAGAAGTTCCGATTATTCAAAAAAGACTAATACAAAATGCAAGAGATCAAGGTAAGCCAATTATAGTGGCAACCCAAATGCTAGACTCAATGGTTACTTCACCTTCTCCTACGAGAGCAGAAGCATCTGATGTGGCATCAGCTGTTTTTGATTCTGCGGATGGACTTATGCTTTCAGCTGAAACAGCTATAGGTAAATACCCGGTAGAATCGGTAAAAATTATGGATAGGATTATAAGAGGCGTAGAGAACGATAATTCATATAGACAAATATTAGATAGTAAAAAACTAAATCTTGAGGAAACAACATCTGACGCAATCAGCTCGGCAGCATCACAAGTTGTGAAAACAGTCTCAGCCAAAGCAATAATTACTTATACTCGTTCCGGAGCAACTGCGATAAGAGCTTCAAGAGAAAGGCCTCCTGTTCCTATAATTGGAGTGTCTCCTGAAAGATCTACTTCAAGACAATTGGCTTTGATATGGGGTATACATAATATACATGCCTTAGAACCTAAAAGTTTTTCAGGTATGATTAATAATGCCTGTGAATTGGCAAAAAAAGAAGGTATTGTCAGAAAAGGAGACAGTGTTGTTGTTACAGCAGGAGCTCCAATTGGTGTATCTGGCAGTACTAACAATCTAAGAATAGCGAAAATTACTTAAATTTAACCCTGTCTTGCTTTAAATCGAGAATCTGTTTTATTTATAACAAACAGCTTACCTTTTCTTCTTATAACTCTACAATCTCTATGTCTAGATTTAGCCGATTTTATAGATCTTAAAACTTTCATATTTAATTATTCTAAAATATAATAGAATTAATATTCTCAAATAAAGCAAATGTCAACAAAACTATTATGGTCAAAAAAAAAAATTCAACAATTAAAATAAACCAAATTTTAGATTATGTAATAAATTTTTTGGGATTAATGGGCGGTTTATTGATTCCGCTATTAATAATTATAATTTCAATTACCGTGATTTTGAGATATTTTTTTTCTATTGGTTTTATTTGGATGCAAGACCTATACATATGGCTTCATGCTTCAATTATATTACTCGGAACTGCTTATACACTGAAAGAAGATGGTCATGTAAGAATTGATTTATTTTATAGAAATGCACCTAAAAAATTTAAAACCACTGTAAATTTTTTTGGTTACATATTTTTTTGTTTACCATTGTGCTATGTTTTAATTTCAAAAGGATTTCCATATTTTTACAGATCTTTTATACAAAATGAAGGTTCAAGAGAATCAGGTGGTTTACCTGGAATTTATATTTTGAAATTTTTAATTTTCTTACTAGGAGTACTTTTACTTTTACAAACAATAAATTTTTTAACTAAAAAATTACGAAAATAATGGAAATAGTAAATCATGAAATAATGGCTATTTCACTTTTCATTTGTTTGGGTTTTTTTTTATTAATTGGTTTTCCAGTGGCACTTACTCTAGCTGGTACAGCGATTTTATTTGCAACTCTAGGATACATTCTTGGTTTATTTCCAATTGTAATTCTTGGGGTTTTACCTAATAGAATTTTTGGTACGATAACTAACGAAACATTAATAGCTGTCCCACTATTTATCTTTATGGGTGTTATGATGGAAAAATCAGGTATAGCTAATTCATTATTAAGTAATTTAGGAAAGTTATGGGGAAATGTTAAGGGTGGTTTAGCTTACTCAACTTTATTTGTGGGTACTCTCATGGCTGCATCAACTGGAATAGTGGGCGCTACAGTGGTTACAATGGGTATATTGTCATTACCTTTAATGATTAAATGGGGTTATGATAAAAATATTTCAGCTGGAATTATTTGTGCGAGCGGAACCTTAGGACAAATTGTACCACCTTCAATTGTTTTAGTTTTATTGGCCGATATACTTCAAGGAGCAAATGAACAAGCAGCTCAAATAAAGGGTGATTTAGCACCAGACCCAGTAAGCAGTATTGACTTATTTTCTGGGGCAATCTTTCCAGGACTTATTCTAGTCCTCTTATATGGAATTTGGATCTATACTTATTCAAAAATAAAACCTAATAGCTTTCCAAATGCAAAAAACAGCAACAAAAAAATTAAGTTATTCTTAATCTTAAAAACAATTTCAGCTCCACTATCTTTAATAATTATTGTGCTAGGTTCCATTTTATTTGGTATTGCAACTCCTACTGAAGCAGCTGCTTTAGGTGCGTTAGGTTCATTTTTAATTGCCTTCATGAGTAAAAAAATAAGTCCTGGTATAATTGATCTAGTTTCTATTGAAACATTAAAAATTACATGTATGGTCTTTTTTATTTTAATTGGTGCATCACTATTTTCTCTTGTTTTTAGGGGATATGGAGGAGATTTAATAATTGAAAACTTTCTTACAAATGTTCCAGGAGGTCCACTTGGTTCTTTATTAATAGTTTTTTTAACAATTTTTATTTTAGGATTCTTTTTAGATTTTCTTCAAATTATTTTTGTGATAATTCCTTTAGTTGGACCGTCATTAATTTCACTAGGTTTTGACCCAGTTTGGTTAGGAATAATGATCGCTATAAACATTCAAACTAGCTTTTTAACGCCGCCGTTTGGTTTTGCTTTATTCTATTTAAGAGGTGTAGCATCTGAAAAAGTTAGGACTTCAAATATTTATTTTGGGGTTATACCATTTATTGTTATTCAGTTATTTCTAATACTGATTTTATATAAATTTCCAGAAATTATTACTTGGCTTCCAAAAAAGATTAGCTAAATACTTCGAGCATCAAGAAAATCTTTCTCAGAATAATTTGACCAAAACATTGATAATTTTCTAAACTCAATAATACTAGCATAAATTTCCCTTCCCAACGGATCCTTATCTGCCATATCAAATGTAACTTCATCCGATCTTTTTTTGAGAGATTTTAGGGTTTGGTTATCATATCTTACAAAGTTTACTTTAAAATCATCTTTTAATCTTTTCATAGCGTAAGTGTTTCTAGCAAAAAATTCAGAAGCTATATACGAATTAGATTTTGTAAAAGCCATTTCAAGAAGACGCCTCAAATTACTATTCAATGAGTTCCATGCTCTAAGATTTACAAAAGCCTCAAGACAGGTTCCTGGTTCATGCCAACCAGGATAGTAATAATACTTACATACTTGATGGAGTCCTTTACCAAGATCGGCAGCAGGACCTATCCATTCTGTTCCATCTATTGTTCCAGATGTTATTGAGGGCACTACATCCGGTCCTGGTAAGAGCACTACATTTGTTCCGTAGCTCTTGAGTACTTCACCACCTAAACCTGGCATTCTAAATTTCAAACCCTTAAAATCGTTAACTGATACAATTTTTTTATTAAACCACCCTCCCATTTGATTTCCAGTATTTCCAGCTGGAAAAAATTTCAGATTGAGTTGATTGTATAATTTATTAGCAAGAGTCATTCCTTTATCATGATAAAACCAAGCGCACATTTCTTGAAAATTAAATCCAAATGGGATTCCAGAAAGAAAAGTAATTGCATCAGATTTACCAGCCCAATAATAAGGAGATCCAAATCCAATCTGGCAAGTACCACTTTGAACAACATCGAACGATTCAAATGCCCCGACTAATTCGTTTGCATGAAACAATCTAATAGTCAAATCACCGTTAGAAATTCTAGTGATATCGTCACAAATTTTTTGGAAACTTCTTCCAAGGATACCAGCTTTATCAAAAGCAGAGACAGCTACCCATGTTACTTTTTTTTTTGCTTTAATTATATTAGGAAAAACAATAGAGGAGGCCAAAGCGCCACCTATGACTGTTTTTCTAATACCTTTTTTAAAAAAATCTCTTCTTTTCATTTCAAAAAACGTGTCATTTATTGGTGGGCGGAACAGGGATCGAACCTGCGACCTATTGCGTGTCGAGCAATTGCTCTCCCAGCTGAGCTATCCGCCCTTTACTTGGGTATACATATTTTACTCATAAATATCAATATAACAATATTTTAAAATTTGGCATACAAGTTGCTAATAAAGTTTATATGTCAATGTTATCTATTATTAAAACTGGTATTAATGCCACAAATAAAGATCTTGCTGTTATATCAAATAATATAGCTAATGTATCCACAAATGGCTTTAAAAGAAGTGAAGCTCAATTTGAAGATATGTTCTTTTCTCAACATAATGATTCTACTATTAAGGCAACTGGTATGGGTGTAAAAAATATTAAGCCTAGACAATCATTTTCACAAGGATCTTTACATTTTACAAATGGAAGTCTTGATTTAGCTATCATGGGTGAAGGTTTTTTCATTATTGGCGATAAGATTGGCACTACACCTCAAGTCCCAACAAAAAAATATACTAGAGACGGTTCATTTCAGCTTGATAGACTTGGTAACATTGTAAATACAGACGGTCTTCCACTTTTGGGAGATGGAGAGACACCAATAAATGTTCCAGTGACATTGCAAAGTGATGCAGGATTACCACTAGTCATTTCAGAAATTAAAGTAAATGACAGTGGAACTATTGATGTAACTTATGGATTAGATACTACTCAAACAGTAGGTAAAATATTAATCGCAGATTTTGTAAATGAACATGGTCTTAAACAATTGGGAAACTCTCAATTTGAAGAAACTCCTGAAAGTGGAATACCTACTTTTGGATTTCCAAAGGAAGGAACCTTCGGAAAACTAATGCCTGGACATCTTGAAAAATCAAACACTGACATTACTGACGAATTAGTTACAATGTTGAGAACTCAACATGCCTTTAATGGGTGTTCTAAAATACTTCAATCTGATATTGATACAGTCAAACGTCTTATTGGTTAATCAGAAGATTGGTATCTGCCAATTTATTTTTTGTACTTTTACATCAGTATTTTTATTTATATATAGATAACCTTTATTATTAACGGAAAGACCCTCTGATAGAAAGACTATTAATTTTTTTTTTCTTAAATTTTTTATTGTTAAAATTCTTACAAGTTTTTCAAAAAACTTATCATCAGAATAGATCATTAATTCCATAAGAGCTCTGTCAGAATGCACTAAAATTTTATCAGAATTAATATTTTTTTTTCTCATCAAGGAAACTTCGCACCTGCCTCTTGCTAAATTGTCAAAACTAGCATTCATAAAAAGTAATTCATTTTTATCAGTGAGGGAATAATTTGCTGACAAAATATTTAAAATTACCTTATCTAGTGATTTCCAACTATTGTTCAACTTTTTCATTTAAAATTTTACGTAATTTGTGTATGATTGTTTTTTTTATTTGAGAAACTCTTCCTGTACTAATTTCAAGAACTTCGGCTATTTCATAAACATTTAATTCCTCTACATAGTATAACTGTGTTACTAATGCTTCTCTTTGATTAAGTTCTTTCAAAGCAAGTTTTATTATTTCTTTAAATTGCTTATTATTTAACTCTTCTTCAGGATTATCATTTTTTGAAGCAAATATTATCGAAAATTCGTCATATGCAGCATCAATACTTTGAATTTTATTAGCTTCAAATGCTGTCTCCCAATAACTAAATTCATCCTCTGATATTTTCAATTCATCAATAAGTTCTTTTTTCGAGGGTTCTCTGCCTAATTTGTTTTGTAAATGAAACTGCAGTTTTTCAAATTCTTGTTTTTTTTTAATTGTTGTTCTACAAAGGTTTGAATTTTTTCTTAAGTAATCAATTATAGACCCTCTAATTCGTAAGTAGGCATAAGACTTAAAATCAACACCGTCTTTTTGAGTATATTTTTGAGCAGCATTTATCAATCCCTCCATGCCTTGTTGAATAAGATCCTCAATTTCTGAAACATTACTCACTCTTCCGTAAATCTGCCAAGCAATTTTTTTTACAAGATCCAAATTGTTTTCAATTAGTTTTTGAATGCTCTGAGTTGATTCATATGAAGAATAAGACATTACTAGTTTATAGCTTGTTTTTTTGATTTTGTCATGAAACTCAAACCACCCCAAATGTTCTCTGGAGTTTTTAAAATCTCATGCGCAATTTTCAAAAAATTTTTAGATATGTCTAGTTCTGGATTGCTAGAAATTATGGGTTTTCTATTTATTATAGATTTTTTTATTAAAATTGATTGTTGAACATATCCTGCATAGTGTAATTTTATATCAAGAAATTTAGATGTTATTTCTTGAAACTTTAGAAAAAGATTATCTGCAATCTTTTTATTTTCAACTTGATTTATTACTAGACAAAAATTTTTAAAAGAAGACTTTAGGTTTATTGTTTTTATTAGCGAATATGCATCAATAAAACTTGTTGGTTCTCCAACAATCACAACCACAATCCGACTGCAGGCATTGGCAAATATAACTGAATTATCCTCAGCTCCAGCCGCAACATCAACAACAAGTTTTGTCTTTTCATATTTATTGAGATAATTTTCAATCTGATGCATCAAGGAAAGCCTTTGATTATTTTTTAAATTTAGCAGATTGGTTGTAGCAGAACCACCAGATATAAGACTGATTCCAGATTTAGAATTCACAACAACTTCATCAATTTTTTTTTCACCTGACAATACATTTTCAAGTGTAAACTCAGGATTTGCTCCAAGAAGAATGTGAGAGTTTGCCATTCCAAGATCAGTATCAAGTAATAGCACATTATTCATTAATTGTTTAAATGCAATTGCCAAATTTACTGAAATTGTAGTTTTACCAACTCCACCCTTACCACTTGTTATTGCAATTGAATCAGTCACTTTGAAAATTTTCCTTCATGTATTTTGTTAATGAGTTTTCATCAGCTTTTAAAATAGAATCAATTATCACTTTAGTACCAGTCACAATGCCTATTCTAGCTTTATTGTGTTCCAAAGCTGAGAGTTCTTCAGCCCCAGTCCAACATTCGTCTAATTTAGTTAAAGCGACTATTGGTTTAATCTCTTTTACTTTACTCCATATATTATTAATCATTGCAGAATTTGAACCACTTTGTAAAGCTAAAATAGAACAAAAATTTAATTCAGAACCTGTATCTTGAATTTCTTTGATTTTTCTTACACTCAATCCAAGATCTCCGGAAAAATCAAAAATATTTATAGTATTATCTTCATGATCATATAATTTTCTTGTATCAAAGTTTTTAAAATCCATAATTTTGAAACCTAACACTCTACTGTAACCTCTTAACATTTCGGAGTGATTTGTTGATGAATTTGTTACATCAATAAAATTTATTTTTTTTTCTTTCCTTTCGTCTGAAATAAAAGATGCTAACTTTGCAACCAGTGTAGATTTACCGGAACCTGAATTTCCAAAAACAAAAATGTTTTTTGTATTAAGTATTCTATCAAAATCGTGGCTGACTAATTTTCTCGATAGCTCTCTAAAAAATGAGATTTTACCTTCTTCAATATTTTTCCCCTGAAAAGAATAATTCAATTTATTTATTACTTCTGATGAGAAGTTTTTCTGTTTTAACTTAACTGTCGTACTCTTAGACAAATTATCACATAAACTTGTATCATCAGTTAATATCATACTTGAAATTTCTTTTCTAAACCTTGATATTTGATTTTGTAAGGAATTTAATTTTTTATTAATATCGTCAGAGTGTAATCTTTTCTCACTAGTATTATTTTTTTCTTCTTGAAAAGCTCTAGATTCTTTTAAATCGTGAGTATCCTCCGCTAATTTTTTATAAAAAATTTTTGAAAAATTTTTATTTCTTGTGTTTTTAGTTGGAAATTTTTTGATTACTTCGTCGCTATTTGATGCTTCAATTTCAACTAATCCATTATTTTTCTTTGTTGAAAGAATTATGGCGTCATCTCCAAACTCTTCTGAAACCAAACCTTGTGCAGTTTTAATGTCTTTTGCTTTAAATACTTGTATTGTCATTTTCTTTCTCCTTAGATTGTGTTAAAATTTTTTCTCCAATTGTAGCAATCACCTTTATTTTTTTATTTTCAGGTAACTCTGTAAACGCTAACACAACAATATCCTCGATGTGTTGACGTAAAAGTATTGAAATATCTTTTCTTATTGATGGTGAGGTTACCACTACCGATGTTTTGTTTTCTGCTGACATCTTTTCATTTATATCAATAACAGATTGAATAATTTGTTTCGCTAAATTTGGATCCATTAATAAACCCTCTGATCCGCTTTTCTGTGACATAGATATTAACATTTGTTCAAATTCTGCATTGAAAGTACTTACATTTAAGGGTTCGTTTATTCCTGATAACTTTTGAATTAATAAAGATGAAATTGCTGGTCTCACCGCCTCTGACAACTCATCAGGATTCATTTTCTTCTCAGCTAAATTAGATAAAGCTTCTAATATTCTTTTTAAGTCATTTATTGGTACTCTCTCAACTAATAGGTTTCTTAAAATAATTGTCAAATGATGAAGAGGAACTAATTTTGGAATTACGGACTGAACTAATTGAGGATTAGTTTTTGTCAAGTTATCAAGAAGTTTCTGAACATCATCTTGACTAATTAACTCGCCTGCAAATTTAATTAGCACTTGATTTAGGTGTGTTCCTATCACTGCTTCTGGTTCAATTACCATGTAATTATGACTTTCAGCTTTTGCTACTAGGTGGGGTTCAATCCAAAATGCTTTCATACCAAATGATGGATCTTTACACTCAATTCCCTGAATAGTAATTGTGCTTTCATCACTTGGCATCGCTAATTTTCTATTTGTAAAAACTTTATCTTGAGCAACAATTGTATGACCAACTTTAATTACATATGTGTTTGCATCTAAGGATAAATCATCTTTAACTCGGACATTTGGAATTACGAATCCAAGATCTTGTGAGACCTGCTTTCTTATTCCAGTAATTTTTGAAATTAGGGGACCTGATGATTCTGAGTCATTTGAATCATCAACAAGTGACACTAAACCGTATCCTAAATCTAAAGAAATAGCACTGTTGTCTGAAATCTCATCAATATTGATTTGCTCTGGATTTTCTTTGGAATCTTTTTCTTTTGCTTGTGAGATTTTCTTTGAATCATTATTTTTGTTAATTTTCCAGGCAATTATTGCTGACAAAAAACCGGCAAACAAAAATAACTTGTTTGGCATTCCTGGAACTAGACCAAATAATATCAAAACACCTGATACAGGAATCCATGCCCTAGACAAACCCATTTGACTTGAGATTTGTCCTGACAAATCTTGATCATCAGAACCAATTCGAGTGACTATTGTCGCTGTTGCTAAGGCTAAAAGTAACGACGGTATTTGTGCGACAAGACCATCACCAACTGTTAGTAAAATGTATTTTTCTGCAGCCTCGTTAATTCCTAGATCATGTTGAACACTACCAATTATTAAACCACCTATAATATTAATCACGAGAATTAAAATAGCTGCAATTGCATCTCCTTTTACAAATTTTGCTGCTCCGTCCATCGCTCCATAAAATTCACCCTCTTTACCTATTTCTTTTCTTTTTGCTTTGGCCTCATCACTTGATAAAATACCTGCGTTTAAGTCTGCATCAATAGCCATCTGTTTTCCAGGCATAGCGTCAAGAGTAAATCGTGCAGCTACCTCTGATACTCTTCCAGCTCCTTTAGTAATCACAATTAAATTAATTATCACTAATATTGTGAAAACAAATAAGCCTACAACATAACTACCAGACATAACAAAAGCTCCAAAAGCCTCAATGATTTTTCCAGCAGCGTCAGTTCCGGTGTGACCATCGCTTAATATTACTCTAGTGGATGCTACATTTAGTCCAAGCCTTAAAACTGTGGAAAATAACAGAACAGTGGGAAAACTTGAAAAATCCAAAGGTTTAAAAGCTTGTAAGGCTACCATTAATACCAGTAAAGATACTAAAAGATTTGAGGTGAATAAAAAATCTAAAAGAATCGGACTAAGAGGTATTACCATCATAGTCACTAAAATCATAATTCCTAATGGAATACTAAAAGTTTTTAGAAAATAGGAAAGTTTAGGTTGCTTACTGTCTAAAGCCAAATCCATGACACCTCCAAATAGTCAAAATATTGACTAAAATAATCTATGAAACCCTTTTTAATTGAATGTTTTAACATAAAAATATAAAAATTTAATTTAATTACAGTCAATGATGCAACAGGTATGCCATCAACAAAATTTAAAATAATTTTTAAATGGCATATTATATGCAGGTAAGATTCAACAAATTAAAAATAAGGATTAAAAATAATGAAAAAAATGTTATTCACAATCATAATTTTATTGACTCAGTCGTGCTCCAACAATTTATTAGACGGACTAAAAAGTTACAGTGAAGCTGAAAATATTAATGACACACCAACAGTGCAACTTAATAAAACCAAGCAAATCCTAGATGCATCTACAATAACTTTTCCAACTTTAACAGCTACAGGTTATGCAGTTGTTTCATCTCAACCAGGTCAAAGTGTCGAGCAAAAAAGATTAATGGCTATCAGGGCTGCAAGAATGGCAGCTATGAGAGAATTAGCAGAACAAATCCATGGATTAAAGGTAGATAGTAATACGACCGTGATAGATCTTATGGTACAAAATGATACCTTTAGAGGTATAGTTTCTGGTGTAATCAGAGGAGCAAGAACAGTAAGAATTAATCCTACTGGTGCAGATACTTATGAAACAGTACTAGAGATTGATCAAGACATGGTTGCTTATTTATTCAGACAAGCCCAATCCATTTAAAACATTTATGAGGAAAAAAATTGAATAAGTTATTTTTTAGTCCTTATGATAATTTAATGAAAAAGCTTATCTTTTTTATAATTATTGTATTTATATTTGTTTCTATTTCAACTTTACTTTTATCTAAAGAAAACTCTATACAGCTTGTTACTTCAACAGGTAGAGCTGTTATTATTGAAAATGATGTAATCAAAGCAAAAAAAAGAGCGCTAGATGATGCCCTTTATCTCGCAACACTTCAAGGAGGAGCAAAAGTTGATGGTTATTCAACTGTTGATTCTAATACGAATTTAAAAGAAAATTTAATAATTAGACCTTCATCAGATATAATTGATTTTAAAATACTAGAGGAAAAACAAGATAAAACACATTATGTAATTACGATTCAAGCAGCATTATTAGTAAATGAGCTAAATGTAAGTTGTTCTGAAAGAAAAAAATTAAATCTTACGATTTTTAAAACACATTATTCTGTTTCAAGTAAAACACCCGCTTGGTCAAATGAAATACCTTTAAAATTTTCTGAAATCTTAATAAAAAATTTCATTTCATTGAATGATATAAATATAAAAAATAGCTCTGACTATTATATAAATCCAAGTAAAGAGAGTAATATTTCAAAAACACTCGATTACGAGTCTCTTACCGAAACCAAAGTGAATATAAAAAATGGTGAATTTAGCTTAATACCAAAAATGATGATCAATTTTGAACAATCTAGAATACATAGATTTAGTAGAGAATTATCATTTGATATAAAACTGGAAATTTATGAAGGACCAAATTATAACTATATTACAGATATAAATTATAATTTTTCTTTAGATTTGGGTCCAAAAACTGGATATCCTCATATAGATAGTTTTTATAGAGTTTCGAGGGATAAATTGAATGAATTGATAAGCATTAGTTTGTCAAAATTGCACTACAGAATACTTGATAATTTAAAATGTGTTCCCTTGGAGGCACGAATTATCATTAATGATGGAAAACTGATAGCTCCAATTGGAACTAATCAGGGATTATATTCAGGAAAGATTGGGATTGTATCTGAATTTCCAGAAAATAAATCCATGCAGAATTGGTATGTTGTGAGTGTAAAGACTTCAAATTCTGATTTTTCAATTTTAGAATCTTTAAATCCTGAAATTGATTTGAGTTTATTAAATGGAAAAAAAATAAGGTTTGTTGATTAAGGATGAGCTATGAAAAAAATTAAATTCGTTTCACAATTTTTATTTATTAGTTTTATTTTAGCGATTGAATCCAATTGTAAGGAACCGTTCGTGGTCTTAGAATATGGAAAAAATACCTATGAAAACAATGAAAATATTGATAGTGAGAATCCATTTCTGAGAAATTTAAACCACTTTGAAATACATAAGGTTGAATTTGGTGATTCGCTAAGTAGTATTATGAATAATTATTACAAAAATACAGGGTTAAATAAAAAAATTATTGAAGTCTCTATTATTGAAATAAATAAAAAAGCTTTTGTTAGAGGCAACCCTAATTACTTATTTGCTGGGGCAAAATTAAGAATACCTTCTGTAAATGAGATTAAAAATTTAGTTAATGAAAAACCAAAAAATAATTTAAAATCGAACAAGTCTAAACATATTTATTTTTTTGGAGTTAATTAAATGATTAAATTAATACCAATTATTTGTATGATTATTTTTCCAAACTTAGCTAATTCTGATATTATAACAGGCTCAGAATTACAAGGAAAAGTCAAAGCTTGGTTAAATGAACAAGGTCAGCCTGCAAATATAAAAATCTTACCTAAACTTAAATTTAATGAATGTGATAATTTAATAATTCAAGACATTTCTACGAATTTTAAACTAATAAAAATCTCATGTAGTGATGATAATGGATGGGCTTACATTGTAAGAAATAAAAATAAACAAAAAAAACAAGAACCAAAAAAAGCTTCAAAAAGCAATAAAAAATTAGAAAAAGAATTTGTTGTACTGAATAAATTTCTTAAAAAGGGTGAAATAATCAAATTAAGTGATTTAAAATTAGTAAAAAAAAATAATCGCACTCAAAACAGCTATTTTATAAACAAAAACGAAGTCGTGGGTATGAAATTAAAAAGGAATTTAAAGGAAAATTCATTGATTAAAAGTAGCTATTTGGAAAAAAAATGGTTAATTCATAAAGATTCTCTTATAACAATTGAAAATGATGTTGGACCAATAATTATTAAAATTGATGGAATAGCCCTGCAAAATGGAGATTTATTGGATGAAATTAAAGTAAAAAACTTATCAAGTGGTCAGATTTTATCAGGATTCGTCGAAAATAGAAAAAAGGTTATATTAAATGCTAAACAATTTTGAAAAAGTGTCGTATATTAATAATAGGAGATAAATAAATGGTTGATCAAATTAAAAATATAATTTCTAACTCTGTGAAACAAACAAAATCAAGAGTTGAAAGTAATAATAAAACTGACCAAGAAATTGATACTTCACCAATTCCTAAAAAAACTGGTGATACTAAAAATATTAGTCAATTCGTTCAATCAAATCAAACCAAAGAAATGGCAAAAGAGCCACCTCTTAATAAAGAAAATATTTCCAGGATTAAAAATGCAATATCATCGGGTTCTTATCCCATTGACATTGACAAAATTTCTGAAGCCTTGTTAAGTGCCTATAATGAAATGAAATAAACCTATGTTTGTGATAAGATATCACTCATATGAACGAAAAAGTCAAAAATCTTACTTTACTTATAACTCAGCTTTCTGAGAAAAACGATCCTCGATTTTTAATCGAAAAGGAGAAAATTATTATCGAAGAAATGAAATCTTTGTTAAAAGAGAGGGATATTAAACAAAAATATACAAAAGAAGAAATTGATAAATTAGTAAAGGTACTAGGTTTATTATTAAAAACTCAAATGAAAAGTGCAAAAATTTTTGATGATTTTAAAAAATATTTAGAAAAAAAATAATTTAATGAATTAAAATCTTTTTATATTATAATTTAAACATGGAATATTTCTTATCTTTATTTCAGACAAATCCTGTTGAAACATTTGCATATTTTTTTATTTTCATTTTTATTGTCACGCTGTTATTGTCGCTAGTATCATTTCTAGCTGATTATAAATCAAAAAAAGATACATCACAAAAAATTAAAAATTTTAACCGTTCTTTGAAAGACCTTGTGGAAGAATTTAGAACTTTCGAATTACTTTTTAGCGAACAAAAAAAAATCATCGATGATCATAGATTTCATTTAAATAGAATCGAACAAGAAATTTCGCGACTTGCAGATAGTTTAAATAATGAAACTAATATAACTAAAGCTATTAATTTGGCAAAAGAGGGTTTAGGTGTAGATGAAATATCTAGTAAAACAGGAATCCCAGCAGAAGAGGTTGAGCCAATTGTTAAATATCATGGAGTTTCAGTTAACACTGATAGTTAAATCCTAAAAGATTTTTTTTTGCATTTAATACCAAAAGAATTTCTTTTATAAAATCCAGAAACTTTGGTTTTGTTTTTATAAATTGTTAATGTGATATCCAAATTTTTATTTTCTAAAGTAATAAAATCTTTTGAAACTTTCATTACGCTGAATAAAAACTCAGTATTATCTATAAGAACTATATTTTTTGAATTTTTTGAAGTTTTGGTTACAGATATTTCATTAATTGAGAAGTTATTGTCTAGGCAGATATATTTTTCATGACTAAATCTAAGAAAAATTTCATCACAACCTGCACAAAGTAAACATACACAGACGGAGAAAAATCGAATTAATTTAACTTTATACATTTTAATTTGTTAATTGAACTAATTCTCAAAAATTTTTTTAAATATTTTTCTCTTCAAAATTTTTATCTTTTTTCATTAAATCCTCTTTATGTTTCTCTAACAGATCTTTTTCTTTAACATCATTTTTCTCAAATTTATTAGTACTTTTATCTAAATTTGTAGTTTTAATTTCGTCTTCTATTGGTTTATTTAGCTCAGAGAGCTTATCTTTCTCATTTTTTTCTGAATCTTTTTTGTTGTTACTTTCATTTTTATTTTCAGTGGTCTTAATTGAAGATGATTCATTTGGATTTGTTTTCTCAAAATTATTGTCTGATTGTTTTTCTTTACCTTCTAAAACAGATTTATTGGCTTTTTCTTCAGAATTTGAATTGTTTGAAATCTTTTCCGAAAATATATTTTCTTGACTTTTATTTTTTTTTTCGACTTTTTCTTCAGAATTCGATTTTTTGCCAGTATCTTCATTTTTTAATTTTCTCTCTTCAATCTTGGATTTTTCAGTATTTTTTTCTAATTCTTTAGCTTCTGTAACTTCAACATTTTTAATTTCTTTACTTTCCTCAGAATCAACTTTAATAGCTTTCTTAAGATTTATTAATTTTTTGCCTTCTTCAACTTTAACATCTAAAACAACATCCTTATCAATGTTTTTCGAATTTACCTCTGTTGCCTCTAACATTTTAATTCGTATCCATTCATCTTTTATTTCAATTTTATTATCATTATCTTTCGAAGTTTTCGATGTAGGTTCCTCTTTTACTTTTTTTTGAGTCTCTTGACTTTGAAAAGTTTGTTTTTTATTAGTTAAATTATTTTGTTCTTTACTTTCATATAAAGTTTCAATTTTCTTTCTAATAATCATTACTCTTGCTGCAAGTGCCGCTAATCTTGTGGTTTCATCCATTTGTTCATTAAGTAATTTTTTTATAATATTGTTAACCTCATCAAGTGATTTAGTTCCAATTTTCTCAATTATTTTATCTCTTTTCTCAATTATTTCAGGATCTAGCTCCGTATTAGCGATGTCTTTCATATTTGCCATTTTAAACGACCTTTCTTTTGGCATTCAATTTGCAAATTCTAAACCAAAATGAAAAATTTAATAACTTTATGACTAATAGTATTAAACAACAATTTGAGGTTCATAGCAATGCATTACAGATTCGTAATAGGAAAAACGAAATCCTCGCCTCTAATATTGCTAATGCCGCTACACCTTATTATAAAGCAAGAGATGTTGATTTTGAAGTAGAACTTGCAAGATCATTGAGTGTTGGTCCAATAAATACTACAGATGATAAACATTTTGCTGTTGCAAATAAAAATTTGCCTGGAAAAGTCCAATTCAGACAATCTCTAAATCCATCCTTGGATGGGAATACTGTGGAATTGGCTGTTGAACAAATGGAATTTGCAGAAAATGCTGTTAGATATCAAACCTCTCTAAATTTTTTAAATTCTAAAATTAGAGGACTTTATAGTGCAATAAGAGGAGAATAGATGAAAATTAAAAATATATATAATATAACAAAAAGAGCAATGGGTGCACAATTGGTACGATTGAATGCAATTGCTAGTAACCTTGCTAATGCTGACAATATTGCAAATAATCCAGATGATGCGTATAAACCAATAAAACCTGTATTCGAAACAAAGTATTTTGATCTTATAAAAAAAAGAGGAATCTCAACAGTTGATGCAGTTACTGTTAAACAGATGGATATTAAACCCATAAAAGAGTTTAAACCAGGTCATCCATTAGCAGATGCAGAAGGTTTTATTTACCGAGCTCCAGTTAATACAGAGGAAGAATACATTGAGATGCTTGAAGCTTCCAGACAGTATCAAAATAATGTTGAAGTAATCTCAACCATTAAAACATTGATGTTAAAAACAGCAAATTTAGGAAAATAAATTAGGAGAAAGAAATGGCAGACATAACGAAAACTTCAGATCAATCATTAAATAATATTTTAAATAAATTAGGTATAAATTCTTCAGATGGTGCGGCTAAGGTCAAAAAAGATTCATCTGTTCTTGGTCAAGCTGAATTTTTAAAATTAATGACTGCACAATTACAAAATCAAGACCCATTTGCACCTATGGATAACGGCGACTTTATTGCTCAAATGGCTCAGTTTTCTACGGTTACTGGAATTACTGAAATAAACAATAATCTAAATAATTTAGGGGATAAATTAGAACCAAACAGGGTTGCTACTGCTGCCTCTTTCCTTGGAACATCTGTTTTAGTTCCCGGACAAAGTGTCACTCCAGATGAAAAAGGTGAAATTCATGGGGTTATTGACCTTCCTGCTTCATCGACTAATGTTGGATTGACGATTTCGAATCTAAATGGAGAAATTTTAAAAACTATAGAGTTAGGTTCGCAGAGTAAAGGTCTTGTTGGGTTTAGTTGGACAGATATTCCTGATGATATAATTAAAGCGAATAAAAAACTTTCACTTCAAGCATTTGCCGGTAACGGAAATGCTACAGACGGCTTAAGTACGGCAGTTTATAACAAAGTGATTGCAGCATCTACACCAAAAGATAGTAAAGATGTTGTATTAGAACTGAAGGATTTTGGAGAAATTTCAGCTTCAGAAGCAATCAAAATAAAAGATAATAATTAGTATAACAAACAAGAGGAGTAATTAAATGTCATTTTACACAGCTTTAACAGGACTTAACGGGTCACAATCAGATATATCTGCGACTTCGAATAATATTGCTAACGTTAATACAACCGGATTTAAAAGATCAAGAGCTGAATTCGGTGATATTTTTGCAACTTCTCCGTTACAGAATGCTTCTTCTTCTATTGGTTCAGGTACAATTTTAAAGGGTGTAAAACAACAGTTCACTCAGGGTAACATAAGTTCTTCTTTAAACGCTCTTGACTTAGCTATTTCTGGTCAAGGTTTTTTTGCTCTTCAGCCTTCTCTGACATCCACACAAACAGTATACACAAGAAATGGTTCTTTTAATGTAAACAACGACAGATATGTGGTAGACTCTTCAGGACAATTTGTTTTAGCTTATCCAGTAAATGCAGACGGTTCCGTTACGGCAAAAGATCTCGTGAGTGCGAACCCTCTTCAACTTCCTATTACATCCGGTACTCCTCAGGCAACTTCAAATATTGAGTTAGGAGTAAATGTACCTGCAACTGCTGATGTAATACCTGAAAAAGCTCAATTTGCATCTGGTTATACATTTAACGCGTCAGATCCAGAGACTTACAATAATTCAACATCTATAACAATATTTGACGATTTAGGTAATCCAACTATTGCAACAATTTTTTTCATCAGAACTCAAGCTGCATCTGCTGCTGATCCAACAAATAAGTTCGAAACAAGACTTGTAATAAATGATACAGTTATTGAGCCAGATTTAGTTCAAGCTGTGAGTGATACTAAACAACAAATTTTTATTGATAGGTTTGGTCAACAAACAACTAAAGTTCCTGATGATAACTATTTTCTTGAGGGAAAAGGTTCACCATTATATAAATTAGATGATTTGAGAACTCTTGTAGATTCAACTCCAGCATCTATTAGAGGCGAAACAAGTGCTTTTGATTTTGGTGATGAGGGTGATAAGACTGTTACTATTGTTACAGATCCTGTTCAGTTTAATTCTACTAGAGAAAGTGGGAATAGTACTTCAAATGTTTATTGGGGTACAAACTTTTTAACAATTAATGTCGACAATGCTGACACACCAATTAATGTTAGCATTAGGCCTGGTTCTTACAATGCTGCACAATTATCAACCGAGATTCAAAGAGCAGTTAATGCTGCTTACGGAGATGACAAAAAAATACAAATTGTTAGAAATGTTGATGACACAATATCAATAGATTTACTTAAATTAAATGCAGACGGAACATCTACAGGCTTAACCACACCAATTTCTGTAGACCTTTTGTCAGATTCATATGTTTCTGATGTGGAGGGTATTACACTTTCTGGTGTTTCACCAGATTTTACGAAGGACCAATTTTTAGCTCATGTTCAAGCGAGACTAAATTCTACACTTAATGAGTACGCTGTAGATGCAACGGATACAATTCAAAATGCAACAGCCCTAGGTGTAAACTCTGCTTTATTTGCTAGAAATAGTGGTAAGGTGATGTCAACTGTACTTAATCAAAATCAAGTTTTTAATTTAACCTATAGAGATGGCGGAACAGCTGCTGCTGGTTCGGTTACCGCTGTAACAGAATCAGCTAAATATTTGACATATTCTTATTATCAGAACAGCCCACAACTTAATGTGTATGATACAAAGAATGCTGTTTCAGCAAACGGTAGTAGTAATACAATTGAATATTCACATACAGAAAATACAGTAAAAATATATTTTGGATCTTCAGATCCTGGATTTTCGGTAAATGAAAAAGTAAGGGTTATGGGTTTATTTGATGAATCAACTACTGAAACTGCAAATGGCGCTTTTCTCAATGGAAGAGAGTTTACAGTTTCGTCTCAATCTACAGATTCAAACGGAAATTATTTTATTCAAGCTAGCACATCTGGTATGAGTTTTCCAGATTCTAGCTTTAATCTTACCGAAGCTAATGTTAATGTTTACAGTGATTTATCAACTTCAGTTGAAGGCTTTTTTGAAGGAGCACAAAATGTTTACAAGGATGCTTCAATAAACTTCAGTAACAAAAAGATTGTTCTAAGAGAAATTGGTTCAACAAACAAACACTCTTACACCAACGACGATATAATCGGTTTTTCTGGTGAAGGTATAATTAGCGTTGATAGTTCTGAATTTGCTCTTACCAATAGTGATGGAACACATCTTGATTCTATGACAACAGCAGGATTTTCTCCAACAGCTCTTACACTAGACACAACTAGTGGTTCAATTGTGAGTACAGGTAATGATACGATTACTAGCACTGCTCATGGATTTGCAACCGGAGACACACTTGTATATAAATCTGGAGATTTTGGAGGTACTTCCAGAACGGTTGATACAACTTCATCTTCAGTTGTGTCCGCAGCCAATGATACAATTACACAGGCAAATATTTCGGCTCTCACAGAGGGGTCTGCAGTAGTTTATAGTGCAGCTGGAAATGGTTCAGCAGTAACTATAAATACAACAGCACCATTAAATAACACAATTACTCATACATCTGCACATGGTTTTAGCACAGGTGATGCTGTAACTTATGGAGCAGCTGGTACTGCTTTGACAGGTCTTGCTAATAGTACAGTTTATTATGTGATAAAAGTTGATGCTAATAGCTTTAAACTTGCAACTAGTTACGAGAATGCAACTGGAAAAACTCAATCCGTAATTACTCTGACTGCTACTAATGGCGCAACCACTGATACTTTTACACCAAAAGCTCCACTTTCTGGGTTACAACATGGAAGGACTTACTATGTAGCGGATCCTGCTGGTTCATCAACTTTTAAATTAGCTGAGTCATTTGCTGATGCAACAGCCTCAACTGCCAGAGTCATAGATCTTGCCCTAAGCGGAGGAAATTCCTCTGATACATTCACGCCAACTGTAGATATGACTGCATTAGATCACGGTAGAACCTATTATGTTATTAAGAATGATGCTGATAGTTTTAAATTAGCTACAACTCTTTCTAATGCAGTGGCAGGAACAAACATCGATCTTACTGCTGCTGACGGACACGCCTCCGACTCCTTCACACCGCTGAGTGGAATGGATGAGGCAACGCATTGGGTAGATGAAAAAGATCCTGCCATTGAAGTAACCTACGATGTTCTTAATCAAAAACTACAATTTGAAGTTGACAGGAATATTCTTGGAACTGGAACAAATAGTAATTTTAATAGTTTCAAACTTTATGGAGCTTCAACTGCAACAGCTACAAATAATTTAGGTATTCCAGCTTTAGCTACAACAACTGCTACACAGATTAAAGGTGGAGAAAAATTCTCAGGAGCAACGTTTGTTGCAGATGGTGCTGAGGTTCAATTAAATGATAAAAGGTTCGGTGTTAAAGTGGAATATAGCAGTGAATTTAAAGCTTTTATATTTAAGAGCGGAACTACAGGCGAAGCAATCGATGCTAATGGAGCAATTGGAGTTACAACAGCCCAAACAGCTTCAGATATTTCAGTCGGCAGATATTCTTTATCCACAACTGATGGTTCTATTATTGATTCAACTGATTTTTTTGCTGGGGATAATCAACTATTGGGTATAGGTGCAACCAAAACCTCAACAGTAAAAACAGCAGGCAAAGGCTTAGCTGCTTCAGCTGCAGTTGTTACTGGTTCTGCTGCTACTGAAGATCTTACAGAAGTATTTAGATTATCTAATACAAACAATGAAAATGTATTTAATGTTTCAGTAGATGGAATAAGTGGCGTTATTGAAATACCAACAGGCTTTTATGTTGGTTCAACACTTGCTGAAGCATTACAACAAAGAATAAATCAAGTTGAAAATGCTGCCGGAACAGTTGGTGGTGGAATCACTGTTAAATATGATTCCGCAACAAATAAATTTACATTTACAAATGGAACAAAAGGAACTGACTCGACCCTTAAGATTAAAGGCGCAGCTAGATTTGGATTAGATGATGTTGATTTAGGTGTCGGAACAATTCCACAAATTTATAATATTACTCAATCAACGAATGCAGCAGGAGTTGCATTATTTGTTGATGCTAACGGAAATAAAGTTGAAACGCCTCCTAATAATGTTGTTTCAGGTTATTTTCCTTTATACATTGATGAGGGAGAATTGACTTTTGATAAATCAGGTGCAATCATAAGTCCTAAACAAGGTGTTCATTATGAGAAGCAAGAAGCAGGCTTTAGTATTGATTTGGACATCGACTTTACAAAGTCAACTCAGCTAGCTCAACCATTTTCAGTAACTAATGTTACACAGGATGGTTTTACATCTGGACGACTGGATGGTCTTGAAATTGATGCTTCGGGTACTGTTAGAGCTAACTATACAAATGGTCAGAATAATCCACTTGGTAAAATTGTACTAGCAAACTTTAATAACCAAAATGGACTAAAACAAATTGGTAATGCAACATATGTTGAAACTGCGGTTTCAGGTACAGCAACAGTTGGTGAAGCTGGTTCTGAGGGTTTTGGAACAATTTTGTCGGGTTCATTAGAACGTTCTAATGTTGATATTACCGAGGAATTAGTAAACCTAATTACAGCGCAAAGAAACTTTCAGGCGAACGCTAAGTCAATTGAAACTACGGCTGCAACAACACAGCAGATTGTAAACATAAGAATGTAAAAAAATTTTGGAGTAGTTAATATGGATAGAATGGCTCAAACAGCTTTAAATAGCTTGAAAATGATGATGGAGAATCAAGCTGCTACCGCACATAATTTAGCAAATGCAAATACTCCAGGATTTAAACAAGATGTCACCCTTGACTTCACAAGTATATACTTAAATCGTCAAAATGGAATTGAACCACGAATTATTTCGTCTAGAAATACTGGTGGATTTTCGGTTGATCAAGGACAACTCGAAAATACACAAAATCCAATGGATGTAGCTATTCAAAATAAAGGTTATTTTATAATACAACCAAAAAGTGGAACACCTGCTTTTTCGAGAAGAGGTGACTTTCAGATAAATGAAGAGGGTCAATTGACAGATGGAGCAGGAAATCTTATGCTCGATGATGGTCTTCAGCCGATAGTTCTTCCAGCTTTTAAATCAATAGATTTTGCGCCAACAGGTCAAATTTTCATTCAACCTTTAGGTGAAGTTGGAGTGCCTCCGGTTGAGATAGCAACTTTAGGGACGGCAGTACCTGATGAAGAGCAAAGATTAAAGAAATCATTAGATGGTCACATAAGAATTGAGGCAAACGCAAATGAAAATGGGGAAGATGAAATAGTCCAAATTGAACCAAATCAGCAGGCAAAATTATTGGCTGGGTTTATTGAAAAAAGTAATGTCAACATTGTTAATGAAATGGTAAATTCAATTGATCAACAAAGAAAATTCGAGATGCATGTAAAGTTTATACAAATGGCAGAAGAATTAGATCAAGCTGGGTCTAACTTAATGAGACTTCCTAATTTTTAACAAATTTTTTTTATATATTAAGTACATTTTTTTTCATTAATTTTCTGTATTATGCATCATGGGAATTTTTCTTTGTATAATTTCAGGTTTTTTTTGGGCATTTTTTGACATCTCAAGAAAATTAAGTTTAAAAAAAATAAATTCCATTGAATTATTAATTTTCTTTTCAATCATACAAATATTTTTTTTTTCGTTTTGGTTATTTTTTGATTCCATCAGTATTGATTTTTATTCATATATTTTTCCAGCCAGTTTTTTGGCATTGATAAGTGTCCTCTCTGCTTTTTTATTTTTAGAATCTATTAAAATATCCGAGTTAAGTCTTACAATACCATTACTTTCTTTCTCTCCTCTCTTTAGTGCAATTTTCTCATCTATAATATTAAATGAGAATTTAAATCTTTTTCAATATTTTGGAATTTTAAATATAATTTTTGGAACAATGGTATTATATGCAAAAAATTTAACATTACACGATATTTTAAAAAGCTTCATTCTGATAAAGTCAAATAAAGGTGCTATTTATATGTTAATAGTATCAATTATTTGGAGTATTACTCCTGTGTTTGACAAATATTGTTTTCAACATGCTTCAATCAATTTCCATGGGTTTTTCCAATCATTAATTATGTTAATTTTATTAATGATAATAAAAAGAAAAGACTTTAATTTAATTACATTGAGTTTTTTAAAAAACTATAAATTAATTTCCTTAACGGTATTTATTGGTTTAGTTGCAACTATTCTTCAATTCTTTGCAATCAGCACCTCGTTAGTAACTATTATGGAAGCAATCAAAAGAACTATCGGACAAATTTCATCGGTATTCTTAGGAAACTTATACTTTAAAGAAAGCATTAATTTTCAAAAAATTATAGGTATTTTTTTATTATGTTTAGGTATTAGTTCAATTTTATATTTTAGCTCTTAATTAAAAAACTTATCTTTCATTTTTAAATTCTTGATCATTTACTTTTATCATTCTTTTTTCAATCTCAAAACCATTAAAACTACTACTTAAACTTTTAGAATATGCTCCTAGCTTACCTATCTCAATTAAATCGCCCTCCTCAATATTTTTTGGAAGATAAAAAGGTCCCTTCATATAATCATTAGAATCACAAGTTGGACCATAAAAACTGAATGGTCTTAGTGTTTTTGAAATTTTTCTTTTAGAGAAAAATAATTTTACCGGATAATTAAAATTATTTAACATTGCGTCTCTTAGTCCTCCATGAACTCCGTCATTTATGTATAAGTTATTTTCTTTTCTTAATTCCACACGAACAATTAAAGACATGCTGTCTGCAACAATTACTCTTCCTGGTTCAGATAACATAACGATATCATTTTGTTTAATTTTATTAAATTCATTATTAATTTTCTTAAAATAATCTGCTAAACATTTTGGGATAAAATCGGTGTAAGAAGATGGAAAACCTCCTCCTATATTTAAAAAATCTAATTTAAAATTAAGCTTATCAATAATCTTTGATACTTTTCTAATTGCATTTATGTAAGCTTTAGGATTTAAACATTGAGATCCGGTATAAAAACAAATTCCTATTTTTGAAGCAAAATTATTTGTTTTTTCCAATATTTCAAATATTTCGGTCTGTTTAGCTCCAAACTTATTTGACAGGTTTACTTTTGAATATTTGTTTGGAATGTCTATTCTTACAAATAGGTTTAAATCATTAGCAAAGTTAGTTTGTTCATTAATTTTCTGTAACTCCACTAGAGAATCTAAAACAAAATTTTTTACGCCATAATTAAAATATGCTAATTTGATTGCTTCTCTTGATTTTACTGGATTCATAAAAAATACCTCTGCATTCGGTGATATTTTTTTTATCAGAATAATTTCGTTTATTGATGCAGCATCAAAACAACGAATTCCAAATTTTATTAAATGTTTGATAATTAATGGTTCAGAGTTAGCTTTTAGAGCATAAATCACTATGCCATTAAAATTCTTCAAGAAAAAATTTACTGAATCTTTTAAATTTTTTTTTCTATAAATATAAAATGGTTTGTTAAAGTCTTTAATATTTTTGATAATTCTAGATACCATTTCTAAATTGTGAAAATATAAATTCTTGCTTTTTTTATTCAAAATAGCAATTTAATTTTTTTTTTGTTGTTTAGTTAAGAATGTATTATAATCATGGAATGCAATTGAAAATAAATGATCTAGCGCCCAATTTTGATGCCATTACAACAAAGGGAAATATTAATTTTCACGAATGGACTGGCAATTCTTGGGTAGTACTTTTTTCACACCCTAAAGATTTTACACCTGTTTGCACGACTGAACTTGGTTATTTAGCTAAGATAAATAGTGAGTTTTCCTCAAGAAATTGTAAAATCATTGGTCTAAGTATTGATGCTGTTGAAGATCACCACCAATGGATGAAGGATATTCAAGAAACTCAGGGTTCGAAAGTTGATTACCCTTTGATTGCCGACGAAGATCTTAAAATAGCTAAACTTTATAACATGCTTCCTGCTGAAGAGAGTCCAGGTGCTCAAAGAACTGCAATTACTAATGCAACAGTCAGATCTATTTTTTTGATTGACCCAAATAAAAAAATTAAAATGATGCTCACATATCCAATGACTACGGGAAGAGATTTTGATGAAATTATAAGAGTACTTGATTCTATTCAACTTACATCAAAACATAAAGTTGCTACACCTGCAAATTGGAAACAAGGAGATGATGTTATAATTGTACCAGCAGTATCAGATGAAGAGGCTAACAAATTATTTCCTGATGGATTTAAAAGAATTAAACCCTACCTGAGAACAACTAAACAGCCTTAAACTTCTTACATTTATTTGAACAATATTTTACATTTTCCCAATCTGAAACCCATTTTTTTCTCCAGGAAAATTTTCTATTACAGACTATACAAAACTTAAAATCTAAATTTTTTGGCATAAATTTTAAAATATATTATCTAGTATTAATGGTTATAAAGTTTTCAGCTAAATCAAAAATTTCCTTTTTTCTCTCTGTTTTCATTTTTTCTAGAATTCTTACCATCATGGAGAGTCTTGGGTTACTCTTAAAAAAAGGTTTATTTTTTGCAATGAATCTCCAATATAAACCATCCATAATTTTACACCAGTTTCCTTTTTTAAAATCCATCATTTTTAAAAAATAAGCAGAACCACATATATATGGTTTTGTTGCAAAAATACCTCCATCACTAAATAACCCCATACCATAAACATTTGGATACATTACCCATTCAGACGAATCAATAAACATTTCCATAAACCATTTATAAACATTAGATGGTCTTATTTCGCATAAATTCATAATATTTGCTAATATCATTAGTCTTTCAATATGATGAGTCCATCCATATTTAATAGCATTTTTTATTGAAAAATCCAGCGGGTCTAACCCAGTCTCGCCAGTGTACCAGCTGTCACTCATTTTTCTTTCGTGAGAAAAAAAGTTACCATTTTCAAGTTCATTTTCAAAGTTTTGATAAATACCTCTCATAAATTCTCTCCATCCAATAATCTGTCTGACGAAACCCTCATAAGAATTTATTCTAATTTTTGATTCGTAAAAACTTAATTTAGAGATAATCTCATTTGGCGTGATTAGTCCTATATTAATATATGGACTTAGTGCACTATGAAATAGAATATTATCTCTCTGACTCACCGCGTCCTCATAGTCTCCAAAAAGTTCTATTTTATATTTAATAAAATTATCTAAACAAAACCAAGCATCCTCTCTTCTAGTTCCGATCCAAAAGTCTTCAATCGAACCTGGATGTTTTTTAAAATTTTTTTCGACAAATTCTTTAATTTCAATAGTATGTTTAGTTTCTTTAAATGATGGCTGGCTTGGTAAATTAATAGACTCAGGAATTTTTTTTCTGTTTTCGCTATCAAAACTCCATTTTTCTCCAACTGGACTTCCATCATTATTAACTAAAATATTATGTTTTTTTCTTTGAATTTTGTAAAATGATGCCATAAAGGGTCTTTTATTTTCATGAAGATAGTTTTTAAAATCATCTCTTTTTGATAAAAACATTGGAGTTTGAATACAATTAATCTTCAAATTCTGATTAGTCAAAAATTTTAAGATTCTAGATTCAAAATTTTTATCTTCAATTTCAAAAAATGAGACCGTGTTAATTTTATTTTGTTTAATAAAAATTTGTAACTTTTCTTCATATTTTTTTTTAAAATTTTTTTCGTAACAAAAATTATATGAGATATCAAATTTTAAGTTATCTAGTTCATCTTTAAAAGAACGCATTGATGATAAAAAGAAAATTATCTTATGTTTATGATGCATTTCATAAGTACATAATCCAAAATCCTCCGCCATAAAAAATTTATGGTCCCTATAATGCTCATATAAATTGGTATTAAAAAGTTGATTACCTAAAATTATAAACCCTTTATTCATAGCATTTACTTTATTCTGATTTTCGAAAAAGCTTCTAGTGCTAAATTCCTAGAATCTTTTAAATCTACTATTGGTTTTGGATAGTTTTCTCCTAATTTTATATTAGCATCTTCGAGTATTTCCTGTGGTGCTTCCCATGGATTAAAAAGAAATTTTATTGGTAGGGATTTTAGTTCTGGTAAATATTTTCGAGTATATTGTCCGTCAAAATCAAATTTTTGACCTTGAGATACAGGATTAAAAATTCTAAAATATGGGGCAGCGTCAGCTCCTGAACCAGCAACCCATTGCCAACTCGCACTATTGCTAGCAAGATCGGCATCAAACAAACAATCCCAGAACCAATCTTCTCCATATCTCCAATCTTGTAATAAATTTTTTACCAAAAATGAACCAACAATCATCCTTACTCTATTATGCATATATCCAGTTTCCCAAAGCTCTCTCATGCCGGCGTCAACAATTGGATAACCCGTCTTACCTATTCTCCAGCTTTCTAGATAGTTAGAGTTATATTTCCAAGGAAATTTATCAAATTTTTTTTGTAAATTAGTTTTCGGTAGATGAGGAAAATGATATAAAAGGTAATAAGAGAACTCCCTCCACCCCAATTCACTTTTAAAGTGTTCTATATTTTCATTGTAATCAAGCTCATCACATTTATACCACAAAATATTTGGAGAAACCTGACCAAAATGAATAAATGGAGATAACCTCGACACACTTTTTTTTCCTGGTAAATTTCGACCATTTTTATAATCCTTGATTCCTCTATTAAAAAAATCTTCTATGCTAAATTCTAAAGACTTGGACTTAGAGTCAAAAATTTTAGTAAACTTTTTATGCCAGTTTTTATTTGGTAGTAATTCCAATAAATCTAGTTCAATATTATTATTACTTAAAATGCAAGATTTTATATAAGCTCTAGGCAAAGGTCGTCTGGGTAAAGTTGCGTTAAGACATCCTCTTCTATAAAAAGGAGAAAAAACTCTATATGGAGTTCCATCATCTTTTAATACTTCCCAAGGTTCCCACAAAAGATTACTATTGAATGTTTTTACTTTTATCCCAGATTTTTCGAGGGACAACTTTAATTCTTTATCTCTTTTTATTATCCATGGTTCGTAACACCTATTCCAAGTAACATATTTAATGTCATACTCTTCATCTAACTTTTTGAAAATCTTTTCAGGAGTATCTTTAAAAAAATTTAATTTTATTTCTTTGTTTAACGCATCAAGAGCATGATGTAACCATATTTTAGATGCACTGCCTAGTTTCTTTTCTCCACAGCTTATTTCGTCTAAAATAAAAATATTAATTACAGGTATATTTAATTCTGATGCAAAGGTCAAAGATGGATTGTCAATCAATCTTAAATCTTGTCTAAACCAATTAATAATTACTTGTTCTTTCATACTTAACTTTTCTTAAAACATTAATTAAACTAATTATATTAATAATTGATTTATATATAGAAAGAAAATCAGGAATGGAAAGATTATTATTAGAATCAATTTTTCTTTTAAGTATTATATTTTTAATAATTTTATATATTAAGCTATTTAGAAAAATTGTCCACAATAGACGAAAATATAAAATCTCTATTAGTAGTTCAAATAATTTGACATTACTTCGCTCTATCAGAGCACATGCAAATTTTAATGAAAATGTTCCTTTTAGCTTATTAATTTTAATGTTTTTATATTTTCATAATTTATTAATCTTTTGTTGTATATCTATAACAATGTTACTTGTTGGCAGATTTTTACATTCAAAAGGTATCCTTGATGTAAAAGAAAAAGATAAAAATTTTAATCTTCGCATAAAAGGTATGAGGTTAACTATTTATTCGTATTATGTATCAATCATTGGCTTGATATATTACATATGTGAAACAATGTTTTATTACTTTAACAGTCTTTAATGAAATGGCGGATGGGGTGGGATTCGAACCCACGGAACGATTGCTCGTTCGCCAAGTTAGCAACCTGGTACTTTCGGCCTCTCAGTCACCCATCCTGATTTAATTTCTTTTTTAAAAAAGTATTTACCATCTGTGGATTTGCTTTTCCATTAGAAACTTTCATGATCTGTCCAACGAAAAAACCAAAAAGTTTCTCTTTTCCATTCCTAAAATCATCTAACATTTTGGGGTTAGATTCTAAGACCTCATCAATCATCTTATTAATTACATTTTCATCTGAAATTTGGATCATTCCTTTTTCATTCACAAGCTCTTTAGCAGACTTATTTCCCTCAATATATTCCTCAAATAACTCTTTAGCTAATCTATTGGATAATGTGCCATTTTGAATAAGATCGATCAGCTCTCCCATTTTATCAACTGAAATATTTTTGTCTTTGATTCCAATATTTTTTTTCTTTAAATATGAGAATAATTCTCCAGTTAACCAGCTTATAACTAATTTTGTATCTCTATTTGGTATAAGTTCTTCAAAAAAATCAGCTATTTCTCTCTCAGAAACCAAAATGGTAGCATCATATTCCTTTATCGCGTAATCTGAAATAAATCTTTGTTTTTTCATATCTGGTAACTCGGGCATCTCTTTTTTGAGTTGTTCTACTAATTTCTCCTCAATTCTCAATGGAGGTAAATCAGGGTCAGGAAAATATCTGTAATCATGAGATTCTTCTTTACTTCTCATTGACCTTGTTTCCCCTTTTTGTGGATCGAATAGTCTTGTTTCTTGCTTTAAAGTTTTTCCAGACTCAATAATTTTTACCTGTCTTTTAGCCTCATGTTCGATAGCTTGTTGTATAAATTTTATTGAATTTACATTTTTAATCTCACATCTAGTACCCAATTTTGAGTCTTTTTGTCTAACAGAAACATTTACATCAGCTCGAAGATTACCTCTCTCCATATTACCATCGCAACTTCCAATATATCTTAAAATCGATCTAAGTTTTTTTACATATTGCGCTGCTTCAATAGGACTTCTTAAATCTGGTTCAGAAACTATTTCCATTAAACCGCATCCAGAGCGATTTAAATCAATAAGAGAATAATCAGTATTTTCAACATGAAGACTTTTGCCTGCATCTTGTTCAAGATGAAGTCTTGTTATACCAATTTTTTTTTTCCCATTATCTGTATCAATAAAAATATAACCTTTCCCAACTATAGGATGAGTGAACTGCGAGATTTGATATCCTTGAGGGAGATCTGGATAAAAATAATTTTTTCTATCAAAGATTGAAATTAAATTTATTTTAGCATTTAAACCGATACCAGTTAAAATTGCCTGTTTAACACATTCCTTGTTTATAACAGGTAATGCGCCTGGCATTCCGGCGTCAACCAGAGAGACTTGAGAGTTTGGGTCGGCTCCAAAATTATTGGCGGCAGTTGAAAATAATTTTGATTTTGTATTAATTTGAGCGTGCACTTCAAGTCCAAGTACAACCTCCCAATCATTTTTATCACCTTTTACTAAATATGTCATATTTTTAATCTGTTAAAATTCACTTTCTGTTCCAATACATATGCAGCCTTTAATAATGTTACCTCATCAAATGGTTTAGATATAAGCTGTAATCCTATTGGCAACTTGTCTGAACTTAGGCCTGATGGAACAGAAATAGCGGGTAAACCAGCTAAACTTGCAGGAACTGTTAAAACATCATTCAAATACATTTCCAAAGGGTCACTTTGTTTTTCACCGATTGGAAAAGCAACTCCAGGCGTTGTTGGAGTTAAAATAAAATCACATTTTTTAAAAGAGTTTTTAAAATCATTAGAAATTAATCTTCTTATTTTGAGAGCTTTTAAATAATAGGCATCATAATATCCTGCAGATAATACATAAGTACCTATCATTATTCTTCTTCTAACTTCACTTCCAAAACCCTTAAATCTTGTACTTTTATATAACTCGTCTATTTCATTAGCATCCTCTCTTTGACCATATCTTATTCCGTCATATCTAGCTAAATTTGCTGATGCTTCAGCAGGTGCAATAATATAATATGCTGGCAATGCATATTCAGTATGAGGTAAAGAAATTTCAATAACTTCTGCACCTTCGTCGCATAAAAATTTTATACCGTTTTTCCAGATTTTATCAATCTCACCATTAAGCCCTTTTACATTGTATTCCTTAGGAATTCCAATTTTTTTTCCCTCAATTCCATCTTTGATATTTGCACAAAAATTTGGTATGTCTCTCTTTGAGCTAGTTGAATCTTTATCATCATAGCTACTCATAGCCTGTAACATTATAGCTGAATCAGTAACTGTTTTAGTAATTGGTCCTGCTTGATCAAGAGAAGAGGCGAATGCAATCATTCCAAATCTGGAACATCTTCCGTAGGTGGGTTTCAACCCAACTAGACCACAGAAAGCTGCTGGCTGCCTGATAGAACCTCCTGTATCAGAACCTGTTGCAGCTATACATAAATCTGAAGAAACAGCCGATGCAGAGCCACCTGATGAGCCACCAGGTACAAGCGATAAAGATGAATTTTTTTCTGATTTCCATGGGTTAATTACATTACCGAAATTACTTGTAGTATTAGCCGAACCCATCGCAAATTCGTCTAAGTTAGATTTTCCTAACATAATCGCTCCTGATTTCCACAAATTATTTGACACAGTCGACTCGTAAAAAGGAATGAAGTTTTCAAGTATTCTTGAACCTGCTGTAGTTCTTACATTTTTGGTACAAAAAAGGTCCTTCATAGCAATTGGAACCCCTTCTAGAATCCCGAGTGCTTCTGAATTTTTAATTTTGTTATCTACCCGGTTTGCCATCTGTCTCGCTATATCAAAAGTACACGTGATGTAACAATTCAAATTTTTGTTTGTTTCAATTCTGTTTATAAAGTAATTTGTTAACTCTAAAGATGAAAATTTTTTTTCATTAAGAGAGGATAATGTAGTTTCAATAGTAAGATTATCCATTTCTTTCATAACTACTCTACAACTTTAGGAACAACAAAAAAATCAGTATCTTTCTTGGAAGAATTTTCTAAAAGCTTTTCAGTACTAAAGTCTTGAAAAACCTTATCTTCTCTCATAACCATTTCTTCATTGAAAACAGATAACATTGGTTCAATGTTTGAGGTTTCCACCTCTTTTAACTTATCAACCCAATCTAATATATTATTTAATTCCTTTACAAGATTTGATTCTTGGTTTTCCTCAAACTTTAGTTTTGATAAGTTTGCGATTTTTTTAACAACTGAACTATCAATAGCCATAATTAATTATTAGTGTAAAATGATAAATAATAAATAGCATTCGATATGATTTTCTTCAATATAAATGAATTTTTAATTGAAATTTCTAAGAATAAAAAAACTATCCTGTCAATCGACCTTGGAAGAAAAAAAACAGGCATAGCTATTTCAGATCCGTTAAAAAAATATTCAGTTCCGTTAAAAGTCATATATTCTAATAAGAGAGAATTATTTAAGAAATTACTTAAAAATATTGAGGATTATAATATTGGCAGTATAGTAATTGGAGTACCTTTAAATTTTGATGACTCAGATAATAAGAAAACTCAATCTATAAAAGATATTTCAAAAAATTTTAATAGTTTTTTAGATGACAATAATTTAAAAATTCCTATAATTTTTTGGGATGAGAGTTATTCTAGTTTGGAGGCGAGTGAAGAAATAAACAAATTTTATCGAAAAAGTGTAAGACAAAGCAAAATTATTGATAAGTTTGCTGCTAGTGTAATACTTCAAGACTTTTTAAATTTTATTAATTATAGAAAAGATGAAAAATAAACTCAATCAACCATTATCGGGAATTAAAATCTTTGATTTAACAAGAGTTTTAGCTGGACCAACATGCACTCAAACACTTGCAGATCTTGGTGCTGAAGTCATTAAAGTAGAAAGACCTGTTTCTGGAGATGATTCGAGAAACTTAGGTCCTCCATACTTAGATGATCAGTCGTCAAACCCCCAAGAAAGTGCTTATTTTTTGAGTGTTAATAGAAATAAAAATTCTGTGACAATTGATCTGACGACAACTGAAGGTCAAAAACTAGCAAAAGAACTGATAAAGAAATGCGACATATTAGTTGAAAATTTTAGAGCAGGAAATTTAAAACAGTATGGTCTTGATTATAAAAGCCTAATTAAAATAAAGCCAAACTTAATATATTGCTCAATAACAGGGTTCGGACAAACTGGACCCTATTCAAAAAGAGGTGGATATGATTATCTAGTTCAAGCCATGGGAGGTATCATGAGTATTACTGGACAAAAAAATGGTTTACCAACAAAAATTGGGGTTGGAGTATCAGATATTATTACCGGGTTATATGCTTGCATCGCAATACTGTCAGCTTTAAGATTTAAAAGCTTAACAGGAAAGGGACAGCATATTGATATTTCACTTCTCGATTCTCAAGTATCTTGGTTAAGCTATGTTGGACAAAGTTATTTGATATCAAAGGAAATTCCAGAAAAACTTGGTAATGACCACCCTTCCATTGTTCCATATCAAGTTGTAGAAGCAAAAGATGGTTTAATGGTTTTAGCGATAGCAAATGATAATCAATTTAAAAAATTTTGTATTTTTGCTGGCTTAACAAAAGTTTTTCAAAATAAAAATTATCAAACAAATTCTTCAAGAGTTAAAAATAGAAAAAAACTTAATATTATTATAAAAAAAGTTATCAAACAAAAAACAATTTCTGAATGGATTAATGGATTAGTAAACTTAAATGTTCCTTGCGGTCCTATAAATAATATTGAGCAAGTATTTTCAGATCCTCAGGTAATTTCAAGAAATATGAAAATTTCAATGAAACATACTAAATCTTTGAATGGTGACATAAACCTGATTGGCAGTCCTATAAAACTCTCAAAGTCTCCAGTTAAATTTAAAAAGTCTCCACCAATTTTGGGCGAAGATACAGAAAAAATACTTAGAAAATTTTTGAAACTTAATAAAACAAAAATTCAATCTTTAAAAAAAAGTAAAATTATATAAAATTTTGTTTGTTTTATATATAAAAATAAATATATTGGGCTTTGATGCATGGGGCTTCGGAAAAAAACTTTTATCCTCACAAACACCTTCTTGGAATTGAAGGTTTGACTCCACCGTCAATTAATCATTTACTTGAAGAATCACATTATTTTGTTAATTACCTAAATAAAAAAGATAAAAAGCTAGAGATTTTAAAGAATAAAACATGCATAAATCTTTTTTTTGAAAATTCTACCAGAACCAGAACTTCTTTTGAATTAGCAGGAAAAAAGCTTGGAGCAGATATATTAAATATTTCACTTGAATCGAGCTCTATTAAAAAAGGAGAGACTCTTCTAGATACAGCAATGACATTGAACGCAATGCAACCAGATATTATCGTCGTTAGACATCATGATGCAGGTGCTGTCAAACTATTATCAGAAAAAGTAAAATGTTCTGTTATAAATGCCGGGGATGGTCCTCATGAACACCCTACTCAGGCTTTATTGGATGCTTTAACTATTTTGAGACGAAAAAAAACATTGAATGGTCTTATTGTTGCTATTTGTGGTGACATATTACATAGTAGAGTAGCAAGATCAAATATACATCTTTTAAATACTCTTGGAGCTGAGGTTAGAGTAATTGCTCCAGCCACATTAATTCCAAAAAATATAGAAAAACTTGGTGTAAAAGTTTTTTATGATATGAAACAAGGGCTTGACAACTGTGATATTATCATGATGTTGAGACTCCAACTTGAGAGAATGTCTGGATCATATGTGCCTTCCGTCAGAGAATATTTTAGGTTTTATGGTTTAGATAGAGAAAAACTTAATTACGCAAAATCTGATGCTTTAATACTTCATCCAGGTCCTATGAACAGAGGAGTTGAAATAGATTCTGAACTGGCTGACGATTTTGATAGATCTGCAATTTTTGAACAAGTACAAATGGGAGTTGCAGTAAGAATGGCATGCTTAAAAGCAATTTACTTTAATCAAATAAAAACATAATGAATAACAAAGTATCATTTAATTTTGATAAAAAGACTGCAAAAAATTACGCATTGATAAATGGGAAAATTATTCTTCCAGATAAACTTAAGACAATTAAAGGTAATATTCTTATTAAAAATAGTGTGATTTTTGATTTTGGTGAACACATAAATGAAAAACTGATCTCAGAGGATTATGAAAAAATCGATTGTAAAAATTTAATTATTTGTCCTGGGTTGATTGATATGAGGGCACAGATCCGAGAACCAGGTTTTGAACATCAAGAAACAATGAAAAGTATTTCAAAATCAGCAACCTCTGGTGGAATTACTTCGCTTATTTGTATGCCTAATACTTTCCCTGTAATTGATCAACCTGCCCTTATTCAATCAATACAAAGAAAAGCGAGAGAAGTTGCATTAACCAAAATATTTTGTACTGGATGTATAACAAGAAATCTTTTAGGTAAAGAAATTTGTGAACTACAATTAATGCATGAATCTGGAGCATTAGGTTTTACCGACGCTATAAAATCTGTGTCAAATGCAAGAGTAATGAAAAGAGCGTTCACTTATGTTAAATCGTTTGATGGTCTAATTATGCAACATCCAGAGGAAAATAATCTAAGTTCTGATGGAGTAATGAACGAAGGGGAAGTATCTACGCGGTTAGGTCTTAAGGGAATTCCTTACTATGCTGAGGCAATGATTATTGAGAGAGATCTCTGGATTGTTCGAGAGACAGGTGCTAGATATCACATTAATCATGTTTCAACTTCAGTTGCAGTCGAAATAATTCGTAAAGCAAAAAAAGAAGGATTACAAGTTACTTGTGATACTGCTCCTGCATATTTCATGCTAAATGAACTTGCAGTTGAAAATTATAGAACCTTTGCAAAATTATCTCCTCCATTAAGAACGGAAAATGATAGATTAGCTATTATTAAGGGTTTACAAGATGGAACTATAGATGCAATTGTTTCTGATCACACACCACAAGACCAGGATGCAAAAAGACTTCCATTTAATCAAGCTGAATATGGAGCTGTTGGTCTAGAAACTTTGTTACCTCTTACTTTAAGTTTAGTAAAAAATAATAATCTTACAATTGAATCAGCATTGGCTTTAATTACAAACAACCCTGCCAATATTTTGCGTTTAAAATCAGGAGTTATTGCTAAAGGCTTTGATGCTGATTTAATTTTAATTGATGAGAATAAGCCATGGAAAATTAGTGCGGAGAATTTTTTAAGTAAATCAAAAAATACACCTTTTGATAATTTACTTGTAGAGGGAAAAAATTTAATGACATTTATAAACGGAAGACTTGTTTTCAAATATTTATGACCTTTTTTTATTGTTTTTTAATTGGTTATCTTTTGGGATCATTACCATTTGGATTGATTTTATCAAAGCTATTTAAAAAAGAAGACCCAAGAAAGTCAGGTTCAAGAAACTTTGGAGCTACCAATATCACTAGAGTTAGTGGATGGAAAATCGGATTAATTACCTTAATTCTCGATATTTTTAAAGCTTTTATACCAGTAAAAATTTTCATTAATATTGACGAGCAATATGCAATAATTGCTTCTATTGGTGTTTTTTTTGGACACATCTATCCTATCTGGCTAAAGTTCAAGGGCGGAAAAGGGGTGGCTGTGCTAATAGGAATACTATTTAGTCATTCTGTAATTTATGGTTTAATTTACATCATTTCATGGTTGTTGGTAGCAATGGTGACAAAATATTCATCATTATCCGCTTTAATTTCATCTGTAGTAATCACAATTTTTATTTTTTTTGATTCAAATACAAATTTTTTTTTACTTTTATTAATTTTAAATATATTTATCTATTTTAAACATAAAAACAATATAACAAGACTTATATATAACAAAGAGCCATCAATTAAGTTTAGAAAAAAATAATGAAACTTATAGTAGTAGAATCTCCATCCAAAGCCAAAACACTTAAGGGCTATTTAGACTCTCAGTACGAGGTTATTGCAAGTATAGGTCATTTTAGAGATCTTCCTAAAAGTGGTATAGGTATTGAAGAAAGTAATGATTTTAATGTAAGAGAATGGGAGGTAGATAACGATAAAATAAATCCCATCATAAAATTGGTAAAAAGTGCGGAAGAAATTTTTTTAGCTCCAGATCCTGATAGGGAGGGAGAACTAATTGCATGGCATATTTTAGAAATTTGTAAAGAAAAAAAACTCCTTAAAGGAAAAAAAATTTCAAGAATTGAGTTTAATCAAGTCAATAAAGATACAGTTCTAAAGGCTATTGAAAGTCCCAGAGAGATAAATATCAATCTTGTGAATGCAGCAATTGCGAGAAGGTTTCTGGATAGGTTTTTTGGTTATAGAATTTCACCAATTACACAGAGAAGAACAATTTTTGGAAAAAGCGCTGGGAGAGTTCAATCACCTGCACTTAGAATATTAGCTAACAGAGAAATGGAAATCGATGAGTTTATCCCAAAAGAATATTGGGAAATAGAAGTTAAACTTAAAAATAAAAATGGAGAAAATCAAAATTTTAAACTTTATATGCGAGGAGAAGAAAAAATTGAAAAATTATCAATATCTTCTAAAAAAAGTGCTGAAATCATTATAAAAGAACTGAAAGAAAAAGATTTTACAATAGAAAAAGTCGAAAAAAAACAAAAAAAGAGAAATCCTAATCCACCTTATTCTGCTTCAACTCTTCTTCAAGATGCATCATCAAAATTGGGTTTTTCATCTTCATTGACAACAACACTTGCTCAACAACTTTTTGATGGAAGTGCATACAAAGATGGAGAACAGGGTTTAATTACATATCCAAGATCCGATTTTATAGTCCTAAATAAAGAAAAAATAGATTTAAGCAGAAAGATTATTTTAAAAAAATATGGAGATAAATATTTGCCAAAATCAGAAAATATTTTTAAAAACAAGGCAAAATTTGCTCAAGAATCACATGAACCGATAAATCCAGTAAACCTTGAATTATATCCAGAATTAATTCAAGGAAAAGTAAATCAAAATCAATTTAAGTTATACGAACTTATCTGGAATAGAACTATTGCTTCTCAAATGTTACCAAGTATTAATCAAGAAACTATAATCTATGTGAATGCAGATGAATTTAAATTTAAAGCATCTGGAACAATTCCAATATTTGATGGTTTCAAAAAGGTATATAATTTCTCAACTTCTGATGATGAATTCAAGAATATTATGCCTGTTTTTCAAGAAAAATACTCAACAAAATCAGAGAAAATTGAAAAAAATCAATTTTTTACTACACCACCCAAAAGGTATTCCGAAGCTGGACTCATAAAAAAATTAGAAGAATTAGGGATTGGTAGACCCTCAACTTATGCATCCATAATAAAAAAATTGAAGGAAAAAGACTATGTCTTCATAAAAAATAAATCAATGATTCCAAATGCCAAAGGTAAAATACTGTCCAAGTTTTTAGAGAGTTATTTTAATAATTTCGTAGAATATGAATTTACTGCGAGCTTAGAAAAACAATTGGATCAAATAACAAAGGCAGAAATAGAGTGGAAAGTAATTTTACGAAAATTTCTGGAGGTCCTCAATGAGACTGTAAGTGATGTAGAAAAAATGAGTATTACTAATGTAATTGACCATATAAACGAAAAAAGCAGCGAATTGTTAAAGGAGAAAAAATGTCCAAAATGTGAAAACGGTAATCGTGTTATAAAGTTTGCTTTTAGTGGTCCATTTGTAGGATGTTCTAATTATAGCAAGGATAAAAATGGGTGCAAATTTAGCCAAAGTTTAGACGAAGAGGATGCAACAAATTTTATTGACGGGGAAAAAACTGTCGGTATTCATCCAAAAATTAAGAAACCAATAAAAATTAAAAAAGGTAGATATGGATTGTATTTAGAGGTTGAAGAAAATGACAGCAAAGTAAAAAGAACAGCTGTTCCAAAAAATCTTGATTTTAATCAGATCGATATTTCAAAGGCAGTAGATTTATTAAAACTTCCAAGAGAAGTAGGGATTCATCCAGATAGTAAAAATAAAATAATTGCAGCTATTGGTCCCTTTGGACCCTATATTAAACATGACTTGAAACCTGCTCCAGTTTATGTGAACTTAAAAAATGATGATGTATTATTCATTGGTCTAAACAGGGCAGTTGAGTTAATAAGTGAAAAGGAAAAACTTCTAAAAGGAATTGACTTAGGAATGATCCCTCATTCAAAGAAAAATGTCAAAATTAAAAAAGGAAAATTTGGGTATTTCTTAGAAATAATTGATGAAAGAGATGAAATTGAAAAATATAGTCTTCCAAGAAATATTCAAATTAATAGTCTTTCGATAAAGGATGCTGTGGCTATAATCAATGAAAAAACACAAAAAACAAAAACGAAAAAAAAATAACATAAGTTTTGAATTTATAATTGAGAATGAAATCAAAAATAATAAATTACGAACTTTTTTTCCAAACAATTTTCATAATCTTAATTCTTCAAATTTTTTAAGCTCAAAAAAAGAACATGAAGATTTAACTAAAATAGATTTCTTAACTATTGACAGTGAAGATAGTAAAGATTTTGATGATGCAGTTTTTGTAAAAAAAAAAGACAGTACTTTACAAATATTCATAGCTATTGCAGATGTATCTTTTTATGTAAAATCAAACGATATATTTGATGTGGAGGCGAAAAAAAGAGGTAATTCATTTTACCTTCCAAATATGGCTATACCAATGCTTCCCGAGTACCTATCAAATAATATTTGCTCGCTAATACCCGGAGAAAAACGAAAATGTATTGTATTAAAATCTGAAATAGATTTTGAAGGGAATATATTAAATTCAAAAATTTCACGGTCAGAAATTATTTCAAAACAGAGATTAACATATGAAAAAGTGGAAGAAATTTTTTATAATAAAAGCTTAAAACAACAAGTCATTGATGATTTATTTTTTTGCTATGAAATTTTAAAAAAAAATAGTGATAAACGAGGAAAAATTGATTTCAATTTGCAAGAGTTTAAAATTGAAGTTAATAAAACAAATGTTAGTATAAAAAAGTTGAAGAAATTTAAATCAACCAAGATTATTGAAGAGCTTATGATCTTTGCTAATAGTACAATAGCAAGACACCTTTCAGAAAACAATATAAAAAGTATTTATAGAAATCATAAAAAACCAAGTAATGAAAAAATTGAAAAGTTAATTTTAGTATTGAAAAAATTAAATATAAAAACTAATAAAAATGTAATTGAAAATAGTAAATCTCAAAATTATTTTTCAAAATTGATAAAACATCCCAAATTTAACTTTTTAAAGGACATTCTTTTAAAAACTCAATCAAAAGCTTACTATCATTATGAAAATCAAGGTCATTATGGTCTAGGTTTAAAGCATTATACTCATTTCACATCTCCTATAAGACGATATTCAGATCTTCTAGTTCATCGAATAATATGTGCATCATTTTTTCATAATAACAAAAACGAAATCCATAATATTTCTGATTCTTTGTGTGAACATTTGCTAGAGCAAGAAAAAAAAGGAGAACTACTTGAGAGAGGATTGATTGAAAAAGCTTGTTGTATTCATATTAAAAATATGAAAAAAAAATATTTTTCTGGTTTCATTGATGGTCTAACAAATTTTGGAATTTTTATTAAAGCTCTTGAACTACCGTTTACCGGATTTGTAAAATTAAAAGATATAACTGGAGATTTTTATAAATTTAATGAAAAAAACGAGTATATTTATGGAAAAAGAACTGATAATGTATTCAAATTAGGTCAAAAAGTAAGTTTCAAAGTTAAAAATGTAAATATATTAAAGGGTCAGATTTCAATCTGTAATATTAAACATTCAAATGATTAAGAAAAAAGATAATTTGTTGAGTAAGCTGAAGAGAGGTTTTCTTAAACTATGCCCTATTTGTGGAAAGTCTGAAATATTTGTCTCTTATATAAAATTAAAACCAAAATGTAATAAATGTAAAACTAAATTTTCAAAGTATAGTACAGAGGATGGTCCGGCATATTTTACTATATTTGTTGTAGGACATATTATTATCCCTGCAATTGTTCTATTAGAAAGACTTGACAGCCCTCCACCGTTAGAGTTTCAATTAATTTTTTGGTCAATTTTTTCAATATTACTTAGTATTTGGTTGCTTCCAAAAATTAAAGGAGCGTTTTTGGCATTTCAAATAAATGTAAACGATTCTTCATCTTGACAGATAAAAGTTATAGTTTATAAAAGAAAAATGGCAAAATCAAATACAATACAAATAAAGCTCGTTAGTTCTGCTGATACAGGATATTTTTATGTTAAAAATAAAAATCCTAAACAAATGACCAAGAAACTTGAATTAAAAAAATATGATCCCAAGGTCAGAAAGCATGTAATTTTCAAAGAACAGAAAATAAAATGAATTCTAGTCACAACTTGTTGGACTTAAAACAACCTTTTTAAGTTTCATCTTTAAAGAATATTCCGGATAATCGTACTTAAAAAAACTAACAAATCCCTGTTCATTGATATGCGCGGTTAATTCCATTTCTGGAGTTTGTTTATTTTCATCATAATACGCCATTCTTACAATCCAAAATTTGTTTGAAATACCTGAAGTGAGTAATTTTTTTTCTACTTTAATCGTTTTACTATTTATAAATGTTGAGACATTCAAAAATTTATCAGGAATGCTTCCTTCATAAACTCTGTGTGATGCAATTTTTTTTTTTTGTTTTATATTTGAGATTATATCTTTTAAATGTTGGTGTGGAAAAATAATATCGCCTGAAAACTCGAGCTGCTTTTCTTTATTACCAAACAACATGACTTTTACTTTTTTATTTTTCTCAGCTTTGCCATTAACTCTTTCAACAATCATATTATTTTCTGTTACTTGAAGAGCAAACGTCATTTCAGAACCATCGTAGTTTTCATTGAGTGAGTAATCTATGTCTGTAATAGTTCCTACTCCAGATGAATTAACAAATACTAAATTCATTCTTTGATTTGAAACCCATGACGAACAGTTATCATACCAATCAAGGAGAAGTTCTCCATTTGCTTGTTTTATGAAAGGTTTTCCAAAGGTAAATTTAGTGATCCTTTCTTCATCAAGATCGATATCATAGACACTTTGATAAGATATTAATCTGTTAGCTTGCAAATTGCCAAAACTAAAAATAATTAAAAAAAGTATTGTGGTTAAATTTACTTTACTCATTTTTCTCCTTTTCGATTTCGATTTTAAGTTCTTTTAAATGTTTTTTAGAGGGATATGATGGCGCACCCAGCATTAAGTCTTCTGCTTGCTGATTAAGCGGAAAAGCAACAACTTCTCTCAAATTTTTTTCTTCGGTTAAAAGCATAATTATTCTATCAATACCTGGTGCTGAACCTCCATGAGGTGGTGCACCATAGTTAAAGGCTTCATAAACTGCTCCAAATCTATCTTTTAATTCTTTTTCAGTATATCCTGCAATCTCAAAAGCTTTCAACATTATTTCAGGTTTATGATTTCTTATAGCTCCAGATGAAAGTTCAACTCCATTACATACAATATCAAATTGCCAAGCTAAAATATCTAAAGGATCTTTAGTAAGTAGAGAGTTCATCCCGCCTTGGGGCATTGAAAAAGGATTATGACTAAAATCAATTTTCTTTGATTCACTATTTACTTCAAACATTGGAAAATCTGTTATCCAACAAAAATTAAAACAATTTTTTTCTCTTAAATTTAAATCATCACAAATTTTTTCTCTAACTTTACCTGAAAATTCATTTGCGATTTCACAGAGATCACAAATAAAAAAAATTGAATCTCCATTATCAATATTTCCTTTATTTTTAATATTTTGAATGATGTCTTCGCTTAAATTATTTGCAATAGGTCCTTTTCCTTTATTCTCGTCAAAGATTATATAGCCAAGACCCTTTTGCCCTTGTTTTCTTGCCCAATCATTTAGTTTATCAAACCATGCTCTCGGGTGACCTGAGGTTTTAGGAGCCTTCACACCCTTAACAATTGAGCCCTTTTTAATATTTTCTGAAAAAATTTTGAATGAAGAAAACTCAAAATTTTTCGTAAAATCCTGAATTATTAATGGATTTCTAAGATCTGGTTTATCAGTCCCAAATTTTTCTATTGAATCCATATATTTTATTTGAGGAAACGGATAGTTACCTATTTTTTTATTCTTACTAAACTCTTTGAATAAATCAAACAAGACTGGTTCAATAGTGTTAAAGATATCTTCTTGATTAACAAATGACATTTCAAAATCTAATTGATAAAATTCTCCTGGCGATCTGTCAGCTCTTGCGTCCTCATCTCTAAAACAAGGCGCAATTTGAAAATATTTATCAAACCCTCCAATCATCAATAATTGTTTAAAAATTTGAGGGGCTTGTGGAAGTGCGTAAAACTTACCTGTTTGTAATCTACTAGGAATTAGAAAATCTCTCGCTCCTTCTGGAGAAGAAGAGGTTAAAATTGGAGTCTGAATATCTATAAATCCCTTTTCAAGCATCTTTGCTCTAAGAAAGTTAATGACCTTTGAACGCAATAAAATATTACTATGAATCTTTTTTTTTCTCAAATCCAAGTATCTATATTTTAATCTTATCTCCTCTGGTGTATCGTCATCAACTGAAATTTGAAAAGGAATTACTTCTGAACTATTTAAAATTTCAATATCACTAATTTTAATTTCTACCTCTCCGGTCAATATTGATTCATTTATTGTTTCTTTAGTTCTTTTAACGACCGTGCCGATTATCTTAATTACACTCTCAATTCTGACAGCTTCTGCAACTTTAAATCTACTATGCTCATTATCAATCACACATTGAGATACGCCATAATTGTCTCTTATATCAAGAAATAATAATCCTCCGTGATCTCTTTTTTTATTGATCCATCCAGAGATGATAACTTCTTTACCAACATCGCTGATTGTAATCTCCCCACAATTATGACTCCTATATATATTCATATTTTTTGCAATAATTTATCTTTGATGATATTTTTCAAAAGTGTTAATCATAAATAATTGCCAATTAAAACAATTTTATCAAGAATGTCAAAAGGATAAATATATTGGTATTGATACAGAGTTTTATTGGGTTGGATCATATAAACCGATCCCATGCTTAATTCAAATTTCAAACTCAAAAAGAATTATTTTAATTGATTTAATTGAATCAAACTTAGAATTAAAATATTTAAAATTGATTTTAGTTAATTCAAATATAATCAAAATTTTCCATTCAGCGAGACAAGATATTGAAATTTTTTACAACCTATTTGGTATTTTGCCGAACTCTATTTTTGATACTCAACTTGCCATACTATTATTAGGATTCGAACAATCACTTAGCCTAAAAAAAATTTGTAAAATCTTTTTAAACATAAACATCAGTAAGGACGTTGATTATAAAAATTGGAAAGCACGCCCTCTAAAAGAAAAACAAATCCTTTATGCAAAAAATGATGTAAAATACCTCATACAATTATATTCAAAAATAAAGGTTAAATTAAAAGAAAAAGATAGATTGCATTGGATAGATGAAATTCAAAAGAAAATATTAGATAAGGAATTGTATGCGGCAAAGAAAAAAAATGCTTGGAGAAAAATTAATGTCAAAGTAAACTTTAAAAGTGAACTTGATAATCTCAAAAAGATCACTTCTTTGCGCGAAAAGTTAGCTGAAGAAAAAAATATTCCACCGAAAAAAATTTTAAATAACAACGATGTTTCTAAACTTATTAAGAAAAATATTTGTACAAACATCAAACAAAAAATCATTAATAAGGTTCAAAATAAATATTTATCATCTTTTTTGAGAAGGAATTTTTTACAAGAGGTCAAGAATGATAAGAAGATTAGTTATAAATTAGATAATTATCAAAAACAAAAGCTAGAATGTGCAAAAAAACTATTAGATAAAAATTCTAAATTTTTTGAAATTAATCCCATTATTATAGCGAATAAAAAAGAATTAGTAGAATTAATATTAGAAAAAAATCTTGAACCAATTAGTGGTTGGAAATACCAAATATTTGGGAAAGATTATCTTGAATTGTAACTATTTTCATAAGTACTAATTATAAATCTTAGTATGTCGTTAGTGATTTTTGAATGTTTTTTTAGTGTAGTTTCGTCTATTAACTTTGAAATTTTTTTTGCACATGAATAAGTTCTTTCAATCCTATTAATCAAAAAATTTAACTGTTTATTTGTAATTAATAATTGTCTATTTTCTAAATGTTTCAAAATAATTTTTTTTAATAATCCCTCGTCAGGTTCTTTTACTTCAACAACAACTGCTGCTTTTAATCTAGATATAAGATCTTTTAAATGAGTTATAAATTGACCTGGTGCTTTTTTTGATGTTATTAAAAGATAGTTCGTTGGAGATATTAAATTTAAAAAATTTAGTATTTTTTCTTCAATAATATTATTACTTTCTTTTAAAATTAAGTCAATATCTTCAATAATCCAAGAGCCCTTGATATTAAACTCCTTATTAATCTCAATTTGATCAAAGTTTTGGAAAAAATTTTTATTTATTAGCCTGGCATTTGACTTTCTCATCCAAATATTGGAAATATGTGTTTTTCCACAATCTTTTGGTCCATAAATAAATAAACATCTATTTTTCCAATCAGGCCACGAGTTAATTAATTTATTCGCAAAATAGTTTTTTTCAGAAACATAAAATAAAGAGTTTGACTCTGATGTATCAAAATCAAATTTTAGAATACCCTGTTCCATTTAATCAATATTATTAATTTTAAATAAATTTGCTCCCACAGTTTGCTCAATTCTTATATTCGCTGCCTTCAAAGCAAGTTTTAATTTGTTGAGATTTCCAAAGGAAAACAAGGTATATTTTATCTCTTTCTTGGAGAAAACCCTTGGTATGATATCTTTAATCATTGAAATATTTCTTAGACTTTTTTCAAGTCTCAAAGAATTATTTATTGAATTAATTTCAAAAATTACATCAAACTGAAACAGTTTGTCATTCTCAATTTCTAAAATCGAGGTCTTGTTTTTCCACCAATTTTGCAATTCATTTATTGTTAATTTTGAAATATAATCAATAATTGAACTTTTAGAATTTAATAACTTCAATTCATTATTTATGATTTTAATTTTATCAAATTTATTGTCACTGTACACCATAAGACTGACACTATTAATAAAACTCTCTTTTTGAAGATCATACTTTTCTTTGAAATAAATTATCAATAAGGATTTTTTATCATACTCTTGTAATATGTTATTCAAACTATTTATATCCCCATCTAGTGCTTCTTTTACTGAGATTTTGAATTTATTAAGTATATTTAATTTGGGAAAAGATAATTTCAAAAAGTTCTTCTTATTATAATTTTTTTTCAATGCATCGTACCATCTATTATTTTTTTCCCACATATAGAAAGTATTAAGATGATAATGTATAGGTAAAATTAAATACTCTTCTGAGATTGTATTACTTAATTTAATTCCGTAATTTCTCAATAAAATATTCACATCCTTTTCATTAAAATTTACATCAGTAAAAACCTTATAATTCAAATTCACAAATTCTTCATCTCTGAGTCTGAAGTCCTTCACCAAAGTTTCAATTTGATCAAAATTGATTTTTTCAAATAAATCAAATTCATTTTCAGGTACTATTTTTTTTAATAACTTAATAAAAGCTTGATTAAAAGCTATTTTTTTTGCTTGTTCCCTAGCATCTAGAATATTGTCAGATTCAATAATTATTTCATTATTTTCAACAAGGTAAATGTTGTCATTAGCCAACAAATCTTTACCTGAAATAAAGAATAAAAATAAAATTATTTTAAAAAAAGTAGGCAAATTATATTTATATATTTAATTTTTTTGTATTATATTTTATATCTAATACATTTTTAATTAAATTCTGTAAATTTAATTTTCAATAGGGAGTAAATTATTTCAAATTCATATAGATCTGCTGGTGTTGATATTAGTACATCAGAAAAATTGATAAAAAAAATTGAAAGTTTATCCTCTAAGACAAATAGAAAAGAAATAATAAAAAATTCAGGGGGATTTTCCGCATTATTTGACTTAAAGAAACTTGAATATAATGATCCTATTTTATTGAGCGGAGCTGACGGTGTTGGAACAAAACTTCTTCTAGCAATTCAACACAAAAGATTTGAAGGAATCGGATTTGATTTGGTTGCAATGTGTGTTAATGACATTTTGGTAAATGGAGGTGAACCTTTATTTTTTTTAGACTATATTGCAACTTCAAAAATTAATAAGAATAATCTTATAAAAATTATCAATAGTATAAAATTAGCATGTATTGAGTCCGGATGTTCTCTGGTGGGTGGAGAAACAGCGGAAATGCCGGGTCTTTATAAATCAAATGAATTTGATTTAGCAGGCTTTTGCGTAGGAGTGGTTGAAAGAAAAAATCTTTTAACAAAAAATAATATTAAAATTAATAATTTAGTTTACGGTATAGAGTCTTCAGGCTTTCATTCAAATGGTTTTTCATTAATCAGAAAAATAATTAAGAAAAAAAAATTAAAATTAAATAAACAACCCCCTTATAATTCAACAAAGATAAATTTTGGAGATGATCTTTTAATTCCAACTAAGATTTATACAAACTTATTGTTACCTTTGGTTAAAAAAAATCTTATCAACGCGATGGCTCACATTACAGGAGGAGGCATTATTGATAACATAAGTAGAATTATTCCCGACAATAAAACAGTATATATAAAAACAGAAAATTTTAAAATTCCGGAAAAATTTGAGTGGTTGTCAGATATTGGAAAAATAGAAAAATCTGAAATGCTAAAAATTTTCAATTGTGGAATAGGTCTAGTCGTAATAATAAATAATAAGAATGAGCAAAAATTTGTAGATTATATGAATAAACAAAAAGTTAATTTTTATAAAATTGGACATGTAAGAAAACAAAACAAATCAAAGGTAATAATAAATAATTTTGGAACTTGGAAATGAATATAGCAATTTTTTTCTCAGGAAATGGTAGTAATATGCTTAATATCAAAAATGCGGTTGATGAAAAAAAAATTGAGGCGAACATCAAAGTTTATATTTGTAATAATCGAAATGCAAAAGGTATTAAAAAGCTCAAGGAATCTAGAGATAATTTAATAATAATAGATCACCATAATTTTAGTTCCATAAATAATTGGGAAAAAGAGGTCGAAAAACATCTGAAGAACCTTGAAATAAGTTTAATTTGTCTAGCAGGTTTTATGAAAATTCTCAGTAAAAAATTCGTAAAAAGATGGGAAAGAAAAATAATAAATATCCATCCATCATTACTCCCTGCATTCAAGGGACTAAACGCTCAAAAACAAGCATTAAATTATGGAGTAAAATATAGTGGATGTACCATTCATTATGTAAATGAAGAATTAGATAGCGGTGAAATAATCGATCAGAGTATTGTAGGTATAAGTAAAAATGAAACTGTTAGTTCTCTAACAAAAAAAATATTGATAGAGGAACATAAAATATATATAAATGCTTTAAGAAATATTGTAAAAAGGAATTAACAGATGGCAAAACTTGATGGAAGTTCACATCAAAAATTTTTTAATTTATTTATAAAAGTAACCATTTGGTCTTGTGTATTGTTAACGATACTTTTAGCTTTGTTGTACTATTTTTTAGTGAGCTAAAATATCTCGTGATGAGAAAAAAAACTTTATCTCTAATACTGCATTCTCTTCGCTATCGGAACCATGAACTGAATTAGCTTCGACTGATAAACCATATAATTTTCTTATTGTATTATCTTCAGCATTTTCTGGGTTAGTAGCACCCATCAATTCTCTATTTTTTTTTACAGCATTCTTCCCTTGTAATACTTGAACGACAATAGGACCTGAAGTCATATATTCACAGAGGTCACTAAAAAAAGCTCTATCTTTATGAACTTCATAAAAATTTTGTGCATCGATTTTTGACAATAATATCATTTTTTGAGCAACAATTTTTAAATTATTCGACTCAAAAACTGTATTAATTTTTCCAATTAAATTTCTTTTTACAGCGTCAGGCTTTATGATCGATAAAGTTAACTGACTAGTCATGATTAAATGCCTTCCCATTTAAAAGATTTTTGTTCTCTGAATGCTTTAATTTTGAAGCCTCTTTGTTCTAAAATTGAAAAATTATAATTTTTATTTTTATCAAAAACATATGTAAAAAAGAAAAAGTTTTTAAAATCTTTTAGTTTTTTAAAAAGAACATTTGGAGAAATTATTAAGATATCAAATTTTGAAAAAAAGTCTTTATCCTCGATATCTCCATGTGTAATTAAGATTTTTTCTTTTTCAATACGTCCATCATCAAAAGTACTGTGAGGTAAAAAAGAATATTTTTCGCAAGTCCAGAAAAATTTATCAATTTTCAAAGATTCGTCTTTTGTATTCATTTTAATTAAAACCTTATAATTTTTTTCTAAAAGAGTAGTACAAAGCTTATATAATATTAGTTCAAAACTTGAATTTATAAAATAAAAATTAACATTTTTAATTTCATCGTTATTTTTCATAGTTTTCTTTAACGAAGTTATCTAAAAGTCTTACACCAAAACCAGTTCCACCTGGTCTTGAAATTGATGTCCCCTTTCGCGACCATGTTACTCCAGCAATGTCTAAATGAGCCCATTTTGTTTTACCAACAAATCTTTTTAAGAACTGGGCTGCAGTAATACTTCCTGCACCTCTAGTTCCAGTTATGTTTTTCATGTCTGCAATGTCACAATTTAAAAGTTTATCAAATTCTTCATCCAGAGGAAGTCTCCAAACTAATTCATGAACATTTTTTGATGATATAATTAGTTTTTCAGCTAGCTTGTCATCATTTGAAAATAAACCAGCATATCTGTCACCTAAAGCAACAATTATTGCTCCTGTAAGTGTAGCTAAATCAATCATTAATTCAGGATTATATTTTGTATTCACATAGTGAAGTATGTCAGCTAAAACAAGTCTTCCTTCAGCATCCGTATTCAATACTTCAATTGTTTGACCTGACATGGATTTTACAATATCACCTGGTCTTTGTGCGTTTCCATCGGGCATATTTTCTACTAAACCAACAATACCTATAGCATTTACTTTAGCCTTTCTTTTTGCAAGAGCATTTAGAAGACCAGCTACCACTGCCGCACCCCCCATATCCCATTTCATATCTTCCATGCCGCCAGAAGGCTTAATTGATATTCCTCCTGTATCAAACGTTACACCTTTACCAACAAAAGCAAGTGGTTTTAAGTTTTTAGAGGCACCAGTCCATTTCATTATCATCACTCTTGGTGGTCTAACAGAGCCTTTAGCTACTCCGTAGAGAGCATTCATTTTTAAAGATTTTATTTTTTTTTCATCAAAAACCTCAATCTGAATACCAGTTTTTTTTAAATTTTTACAGTAATCAACAAATTTTTCAGGATATAATTCATTTGCCGGTTCAGATACTAAGTCTCTTGTCAGAAAAATTCCTTCTGAAATACTTTTAAATTCATCATACTCTTTTTCAACTTTTTTTTTGTTGGAAACTACAAATGTAACATTATTTAAATGTGAACTGATAGGTCTAACACTAGTTCTATATTTATAAAAAGAATAATGTTTCAAATTAAAGCCTGAGGCAACAGATGAAGCTATTTCATCGGAAGAAAATTTATTAAAGGTTAAATTCTCAACAAGCACCGAGGCAGATATGGTATCTTTACTCATAATTTTGCTTAAAAGATTTCCACCAAGATTTTCAAAATCTGCTAATTGTTTCTGCGCACTTAATTTGCATACATAAATTTTTTGAAAATTATTTTTATTTGTTTGGATATTAAAAAATTCCCCAAAATTTTTATTTTTTTTAAATTTAGGCAAAGATGTAATATTTGATAATAATTCTTTGAACTGGGGTTTGAGTTTGTTATCAGATAATATTTCCTTACCATTAATTACTATAAATACTACAACTGAAGTATTTAATTCTTTTTTTTCTGTAAATGTGATGTTCAATGCTTTCTCTTTTAGTTAATTGTGATATGTTGTATTTATATTCTCTTAAATAATAATTTCAATGAAATTAATAGAAAAATACATAATTAAACAATTAGCAATAAGTTCCTTTCTACTTGTTACATTGATAATTTCTATTTTTGGACTTAGTAAAAGTGTTCAACTTATTGAATTATCAATTAATAGAGGTTTACCATTCGTTTATTTTCTAAAATTAATTTTCTTCTCTCTACCCAGTATAATTCCAATCATACTACCGATTGTAATTTCCTTAGCAATTTTATTTACATATTCGAGAATGAGAAATGATAGCGAATTAATTATTATGGAAAGTGCTGGTATTTCTTTGCGACAATTAATTCGACCTGTAATTTTATTCGGAATGTTTTTATCAATTGTAAGTTTTACTTTTACAGTACTGATTTCATCCAGCAGCAATAAGAATTTTAAACTTTTATTATATACAATCAAAAATAAATACTCCACTTCATTATTGGAAGAAGGAACATTTAATACAATAGGGAAAAATTATACAATTTTTATAAAAAAAAGGGATAATACTGGAAAACTCGAAAATGTATTTATACATGATTCTAGCGATAAAAGTAAGCCAACTACTCTTATTGCTGAGAAAGGCTCTTTAATAGAATCTAATTCATTTACAAAAATACTTCTAGAAAACGGGACACAACATTTTTTTTCTAATGAAAATAAAAAGTTATCTGTCCTGTATTTTGAAAAGTACTTAATGAATATATCCGATAATAATGATTCATCTTTTAAAAGAAATTGGAAGTCTCCATCTGAACGAAATCTATATGAGCTTCTAAACCCTGATTTAACTAATGGTGATGATAAAAATAATTTACAGGCTTTCAGAGCTGAATTTATTCAAAGATTCGCTTTACCTATAAATGTTTTAACATTTAGTTTTCTTGTAGTAAGTTTTATGGTTTCTCAGAAATTCAACAGAGTTGAAAGTTTTAATACTAATCTTAAAATTATGTTACTAATAATAGTGCAAAAGAGTGTATTTATTTTGTGTTCAAATATAGCTATAAAGAATATAAATTTTGAGTTTTTTAACCTGATACCGTCCGTAATTTCAATTTTGTTTGGTTTTTATATTTTAAACAGGAAAAAAACAATTTAGGATGATCAAACCCACAATAATTTTAAATTATTTACTTAAAGAAAATCTTTTTGCTTTTTTTTTAATCTTTTTATTTTGTTGTTTTTTATTTTTTACAGTTGATTTTATTGAACTTTTGAGAAGAAGTTCTTCAAAAGATATCCCTGTAAATTTAATTTTTAAAATTACTTTTTTGCACCTACCATCTTTATTTCCGATAATTTTACCAACAGTATTTCTTTTATGCTCAATGAATACTTTTATGAAACTGAATAAAAACAGTGAACTAAGTATTATGCGTTCTTCGGGACTATCAATTTGGTTTTTTATGTTTCCGGCAATTTTAAACTGTCTAATAATTACATTATTGTATATTTCATTTTTTAATCCCATCTTCAGTCAAATGCATATAAAATTTAAATCCTATGAAGGATCTCTATTCAAAGGAAATACAGGTTTGCATGAAATCTCCCCTACAGGATTATGGTTAAGAGAAATTAATCAAAACAACGAATTTGTTATAAATGCTTCACATTACTCTCCTGGAGAAAATAAACTAAGAAATGTTATTATATTTGAATTTTCAGAGGACGGATTCTTTAAAAGAAGAATAGATGCTGAGGAAGTATTAATGTCCGAAAGAAATTGGAAATTAATTAAAGTATCGGTAGCAAAAATTAATCAAACACCAGTATATTTCAAAAATATGGATATTGATTTTAAATTAAGTATAAAAAAAATAGAACAAAATTTTAGAAGTCCAGAAACAATAAGTTTTTGGAATTTGAAAAAGTATATCAAAAGTTTAGAAGAATCCGGATTTACTGCAAAAAAACATAATATTTATTTCAACTATTTGTTATCATTTCCCTTAATTGTTATAACCATGGTATTATTGGGATGTATTCTTTCCATAAGAAAAGAAAGGAAAAAAAAACAATATTTGAATATATTAATAGGAATTATTTTAGGAATCTTTTTTCACTTTTTAACGGATGTTACAAGAACTATTGGTCAAAATGGAGATTTGTCTGTATTTTTTGCTGTATGGGGTGTTCCATTAATAGCCATTTCTATTCTACTTGGTTTTTTAATTCATATTGAAGATGGCTAGTTTTTTTACCTTTTGCTTATTTATTTTTTATTCAACTTATCTCTATGCTGATGAAATCAAGGAACTTGAGATTGATGCAGATAAATTCATACATGATAAAAATAATAAAAGAATCTTCGCCACAGGAAATGTTAAAATAATTAGTGATTCTTTTAAAATTTTTGCTCAAAAGATTTTTATTAATACTGAAACAAAAGTTATAAGTGCAAGAGATAAGATTAATGTCTTTCATGAAAGTGGAACTATTTTAAAAACTGACATGATGACCTCGGATAAAAAAATGGAAAATGCAAAGTTTTCAAAAAGTTATCTTTATCTACCAGATGATTCCAAAGAGGAATATATCATCAATAAACGATATCTAAGAATAGCTGCAAATTCTATGGAAAGAAGAGGTAAAGATTGGGAAGCCTTTAATCAAGCTGTTTTCACTGCGTGTGATATTTGTTACGATAAGAAAAATAAAAAATATAAGGAACCTCTGATTCAATTAAAAGCTAATGAGGTAATTCATGACAAAAAAAATTTAACTATGGAATATTATAACTCGTTCCTTGAACTTTCTGGAAGATCAATTTTTTATCTTCCATATTTTTCTCATCCATCCCCACTAGTTAAAAGAAAGTCTGGATTTTTAGTTCCAAAGTTTAGGTCAAGTTCTTCGTTAGGAGAATCATTTGAAATTCCTTACTATTATGTATTAAGTGATTATGAGGATATTACTTTTTCTCCAAAATTAAGTACAAAAAAAAATCCTGTGGGCTTTGTACAACATCGAAAAAATTTACCAAATGGAAAATTGTTTACTGAATTTAGCTCTACAATATCAGATAAAAATATTAATCAATTAAAAAAAGATAAATTTAGAGGACATATTGAAAGCAGAGGTCAATTTGAGGTAAATCAATACTTAGATTGGGAGTATTCAATTGAACGTGCCTCAGATAAAAATTATTTACAAGCTTACAAGTATAATTATAAAGATGTTTTAGATTCTAAAATTAAAATCGATGCGGTAGTAAAAAATAATTTTTACAGCTTAGAAAGCTATTTTTTTCAAGACATGAGGAGTAACTTTAATCAAAAAGAAACACCTAAAATTTTACCAAGAATTAAAACTAGTTTTAATTCTCTAAGTATTTTTAATAAGCTTAGTTACTCTACCGATATCGAATATTTTAATTTATTCAGAAAAGAGGGAACTAATTTACATAAATTCTTCCTTATTCAATCATTAAGATATCCTATACTTACAAGTGATGGTTCAATTTTAGAATTTGGTGGGTATTTGAATTCAGCTATTTATAAAATTAGTAATTACGAAGATCCAATATTAAATTATGTAAAGAACGATTATCTAAGAAGTAAGATTTATCCTCAATTGACATTTAAATATTCTAAACCTTTTTATAAAAATAATAAAATTTCAAAACAAATAGTTAACCCCAAAATATTATTAGTTACTGGTTCAAATGAGGGTAATAGTTTAAAAATACCGAATGAGGATAGTAGAAATTTTGACTTAGATTATGTTGATTTATTTCAACGAAATCGCCTTTCCGGAACAGATAGATTAGATAATGGAACTAGAGTTGATTATGGATTTTCTTATACTAATCAGAATAAAAAGAGTTCTTCTGTAACAAGTATAAATATTGGACAGAGTTATAGATTAAATAAAGAGGCGTATCAGAGTTCAAATAGTGGTTCAAATAATAACTTTTCAAATATTGTAGGTAGCTTGATCATTAAGCCTAATAATAATTTAAATTTTAATTCATATTTGTCATGGAACAGCTATAATAAATCTTTTTCTCAAATGATTAATGAGTTCAGTATTGGAAATAATGAACATAGAATTTATGCTAATCATTTATATTCTAAAGCTACTGAGGGAATTGAAACGACTTCTTTTGAAAGAAGAAATCAAATTAGATTGGGCATTAACAATAAATTGTCAAAATATTGGACCTTTTTAGGTTCTACTGAGTTTAAAATGGTTGATGAGCTAAAATTTGTGGACTGGAACACAAAATTTAAATATGAAGATGAATGTTTGGGATTTTCTTTTTCATGGAAAAGGCAATACACTTATAACTCAGAGAGTCCAACATCCAATAATTTTTTATTTTTGTTTTCATTAAAAAAAATTATGGAAAGTGAATTATGATATTTGAAAAAAAAAATTGTTATATTTATTTTTTTGTTTTGCTTTTAAATCTAATGATTTTTAAAGATATTAACTCTGTTGAAAAATTTGAAAGTATTATTGGAACAATCGATGATAAAGCTATAACCTCCTATGATATTGATCAAAGAATTAAGATTTTATTAAAATCTATTCAACTTAAAGATAACATAGATAATAGAGATATAGTTCGAAAAAGAGTCTTTGAATTATTGATAGAAGAAACAATAAAACTAAATGAGGCTGAAAAAGAAAAAATATCTATTCCAAAAGAAGATATTGAAAGTTTTATGAGACAAACATTTGGATTCTCAAAAAATGATAAAGAAGCTTTTTTAGAGTTTCTGAAGAAAGATAAAATTGATTATGAAGTACTTGAAGAACAAATAAAAGTTGAGCTTATGTGGAAAAAACTAATTAATTTAAAACTATCGTCGAGGATTATCATTACACCTGAAAAGATTAATTCAATGAAAGCAGAATATAATGCTAAAGCAGGAAAAAATCAATACAACTATTCTGAGATTGTAATTCTAAAAAAAAAAAGAGACATTGACGAGCTGACAGCGTCTATGAATAAAATTTACGACATTCTCTCTCAAGATGTAAGCTTTGAGTCTGTTGCTAATAAATTCTCAGAATCACCCTCCAGTCTGGTTGGAGGAAACTTAGGTTGGGTTTTTGAAGAACAAATCGAAGAAAGAGTCCTGAGTAACTTAAAAAAATTAGAAAAAAATATGAAATCCAAGTTTGTGCAATTTGATGACTCATTCAAAATTTTCAAACTAAACGATTTACGAGTACTTGGAATTGACGATGAAAAAAAATATTCATTGATGAGTTTTTCTATTATTTCTAATAAAACAAATGTGGATGCTGTGAAAGAAAAAATTGATAACTGCAATCAAGACTTTAAAACAATATTTACTGAAGAAGAAGTTGAATTCAAAAAAATTGATAATGTATTTTTCAAAGATCTACCTTCTAAAACAAAAAAAATGATAGAAAATAAATCAATTGGTACCAAAACTGAAGTCATTAATCAAAATGGCTCTGATTTTTTTCTCTTAATCTGTGATATAAAAGGAGGAAATGTTATTCAAGTTAATGAAAAACTGATAGAAAATAAATATTTCCAAGATAGACTCAGAGTCCTCTCACGCACTTATTTAAATAAATTAAAGAGGACATCAAATATTAATTTAAATATCAATTGATATCCGGATGAATAATAAAAAAGCTATATCAATCACAATGGGTGACCCATCTGGTATTTCAGGTGAACTAATATTAAAAACATGGATTG